>Ga0209087_1000013_pt1 | contig 121061 bp, 145 predicted proteins | sample S_130805_EF_Meta_FD_187321 | JGI IMG/M metagenome (GOLD analysis project Ga0209087, IMG submission 187321) | Freshwater microbial communities from Lake Simoncouche, Canada to study carbon cycling - S_130805_EF_MetaG (SPAdes) (version 2) | ecosystem: Environmental > Aquatic > Freshwater > Lake ... | reverse complement strand
TTATAGTCACCTTTGTAAGAACAGGCGATAAAGGCGACACAGGCTCACAAGGAACAACAGGCTCACAAGGAACTACAGGTTCGCAAGGAACACAAGGAATCCAAGGCCTAACAGGAACTACAGGCGCTACAGGTTCTCAAGGAACACAAGGAATCCAAGGCATTCAAGGAATCACAGGTACGCAAGGCGCAACAGGTGCACAGGGAACTCAAGGTCTACAGGGAAGTCAAGGAACTGTAGTAGCTAACGCACTCACAATTGGAACTCAAGGTCTTACAGCCACAACTGGAACAAGCCCCTTCACTGGTTCTGCAGCCGTAACTATTGACATTGATACAGCTAAAGTTCCTAGACTTTCTGCTAATAACACTTTTACAGGCAACCAGACTTGGAACAACTCTGTAAACCTTGGTCCAGGTCTAAACGCAAGCGTTGGTTTCGAAATCGGCTACACAGGCGGAGCGGCGACAACTCCGTTCATCGACTTCCACTCTGGCGCAACAGCGATTGACTTTGATTCTCGTATTATCGCTTCTGGTGGCAATGGCACTAATGGCCAGGGAACACTAACGTACACCGCTGCCACGAACTCGTTCACTGGAAACATCGCAACTCCAGCAGGTGTCGCACTCTCAGGAGCAACGTCGCCACTAACCTTGAATGGCGCACAAGGAACTACTGGACAAGTTCTTACTTCAGCAGGCGCTGGAACAACTCCAACATGGTCGTCATCATTTATTTCTACCACGTCTAGCTACTTTGCTGGTCATAACCCAGAGGGTAGGTTGATGTACAACACCTACCTTACAAACGACATGGCTAACGCTAGGCTCCGCGGCTCCGCTGTAGCTGCAACACAAAACGGAAGCGCCTATTCAATCTCAAATGCCAACTGGGACGCCATGTTCGACGGCACGGCTAGCTTTTTCAACATCAGCCCAACCAGCGGATTTACTTTCCCACTTGTCATTACTGTTCCTCTTCCTAGAACACTCACCTACGGTGCCTGGGTTGGAATTAGTTTTGGAAGCACTACTTTTAGAGCTAACAGCGTAACCATAGAAGTATTTTCACTAGACAGCAGCTCATGGGTCACGGTGTCTACAACTACGTCAAACACCAGCGAAGACATATTTACCTCAGTTTCTGGACTAACCAACAGCAACGCCACAGGTATCAACCAAGTTCGCTACACAATTTCAGCACCTAACAGCACTCAACTTAGACTCCAGCATCTATGGGCGTACAACTTCAACTCCGACATGTGGTCACAGACAATGATGCCTCGTGCTGGAGGAACTATTTACGGTGCTATAAGTGTCCCAGGATTAACTCTATCTAGCACTACTTCACCTATTATTCTTAACACTTCCGCAGGTACTTCAGGTCAAGTCCTAACTTCAGCTGGTGCAGGCGCAACGCCTACCTGGAGCACAGTAGTAGGCACACAAGGAACAACAGGCTCACAAGGCATTCAAGGTACAACAGGTACAACAGGTACAACAGGCGCACAAGGTACCTCAGGAACAAATGGTGCACAAGGCATTCAAGGTACAACAGGTACAACAGGTACAACAGGTACAACAGGCGCACAAGGTGCGCAAGGTACACAAGGTATTCAAGGTACAACAGGTACAACAGGTACAACAGGTACAACAGGTGCGCAAGGTACACAAGGTACAACAGGTACAACAGGTACAACAGGTACAACAGGCGCACAAGGTGCGACAGGTGCGCAAGGTACACAAGGCATTCAAGGTACAACAGGCGCACAAGGTACACAAGGCATTCAAGGAAGACAGGGTACGACAGGTACACAAGGAACGACAGGTACAACAGGTACACAAGGTCTTACAGGTACACAAGGTACTACTGGCACTGGATACGATGGAGTTCTAAGTACAACTTCTAATACTTTTGCTACTGGCGGTAAATCTTTTGACCTAAATAAATATGGTGCTTATTACATTGGTATGCGTATCAGGATTATTAATGGTGCTAATGCCGCTCAATACCTAGAAGGAACGATTGGTGCTTTCTATGAAGAAGGTATTGGAATAAGTGTTACTATTGACAGATTTGTCGGTTCAGGCTCAAGTAGCAACTGGATACTAGCAATAGCAGGTGAAGTAGGTGCCACAGGCTCACAAGGAACAACAGGCTCACAAGGAACACAAGGCCTGCAAGGTATTCAAGGAACTACAGGCGCAACAGGTTCTCAAGGAGCAACAGGCTCGCAAGGTGTTCAAGGCGCGCAAGGTACACAAGGCATTCAAGGTACAACAGGCGCGCAAGGTGCGACAGGCGTGCAAGGTACACAAGGTATTCAAGGCACACAGGGTATTCAAGGTAGAGACTTCCCAGGCGTAAATGGAACAGCTAAAACAGCAGCGTACACTCTCACTACGTCTGACTATAACACAGTGGTCCAAATGAACGGTGCGTTTGCGTTCACTGTTGGCACAGGACTTTACAACGCACCAGTAGGCACGCAAATAACTCTAGTAGCTCTAACGGCAGGCGTAACAGTCACGTTTACCGGCGCCGGCGTAACAGGCTACTCAACTCCAGGAACTAAAATAAGAGCCCAGTACTCAGTCGCCACGCTGATATGCCTTGCAAGCGGAGCGTCCTCGTGCACCTGGCTACTTGCAGGAGACTTGAGCGCCTAATGCCACTACACATAGGAGTCGTAGCGTCAGGAGATGGCAAGCAGCCAGCCGCTCCAACCATAGGCACTGCAACAGCGGGAACTACTAGTGCTACCGTACCATTCACTGCGTCTGTCTACAAAGGTAAAAATAATACAATTTCAACCTACACAGCTACTTCCAGTCCTGGAAGCATCACGGGTTCTAGTGCAACTAGCCCGATAACAGTTAGCGGACTAACTAGTGGAACTGCGTATACTTTTACCGTAACCGCTACAGCAAACTATGGGACTGGAATCAACGTCTTAAGTGTGCCGTCTTCTCCAAGCAACTCGGTTACTCCATCAGGAGGTGGGTCTGGAAAACGGTGCACAAGTGGACAAGTATCTCTTGGCTGTTGCCAATCAACATCTGTTTGTGCTCCAGCAGACCTAGGTGTAGGTGCTACCTGTTCTCCTGTTGATCCAGGTGGATGGACTTACGATTGTTAGGATATAAATATGCTTACTGATGACTCAATAATTTTTACTCCAAGTGGAACTAGAGGTGTTGCACTAGTTTGGGTTATAGACACACAATGTCTTTATGACTTGCCTTTGTCGCAACAACATGCTAGTATTTTTACCGATGCAGACGAGGTAGTGGATATATCAAATGAATATCCAGAGCATGATGGAGTAACGGTTCGTTTCTTAAAAGATAATCAGGTATTGGAAGAGTTTCAGACTTCAGACTATTTTGGAAGTATCTTACTAAGTAATCCACAGGTATTGGTTTTAACTGATTATCCTTATGGTCTATATGTTGAGTCTCCAAATGCACTTTTTGTAAATGGGGAGTTTGTAATCCTTGAAAGAGACATGACTGGATTGGAGCCGTTCCACGGTGAGCACGGAGCCTAAGAAGTCCCGCTGGGAGCAGTACAAGGAAAAGAACGGTGTAACACCGTTAGACCTGCTAAACCCGAAGACTCGTAAGATTGACGAGAGTCACGCTGAAGAGCGTATGGCTATCTGCAGAGCTTGCCCAGAACTTATCAAAGTTATAGACCAGTGCAAGAAGTGCGGCTGTTTTATGGAATTTAAAACAAAACTAGAGGCAGCTAAGTGCCCGCTTGGTAAGTGGTAGACTAATAAATACCTAGGTTTTTTAGGTTATTTTCTACGGCGTTTCTATACAAAAGACTTAGTTCAGGTCTAGCGCTTAGATTTTTAAGAAGTTCGATGCTCTCTTCTCTTCTGCCAATCCACCAGGCGCTAATCGCAATTTCAAACTCAAGAGCGTAGTCTCCGTGGTACTCTCCAATAGCCACCGGAAGCTTTACGATAGAATTTTTTAGGCACGACAGGCCTACACTTGCAAAGGTGTAGCACTCCTGCCAGTTGCCTTCTTTTTCGTAAAACTTTGAAAGCAGAAAGTACGCCTCAGGTCTCTCCGGCCTATACGCAATGGCCTGTAGAATAGCGTTGCTTACCGTGTGTTTTCTGTCACTCTGTTCTTCTATACACAGTGAGATTTTAAGAAGCGATGAGTAGACTAAGAGTGGGTCTGTCTCATAGCCATACTCCGCTGCCCTAAGAAAAAAGCTAACGGCCGACGCAGCCTGTCCTATTTTTTCGTATTCTAAGCCTATTCTAAAGTTTAGCGAGGGACTGAACGGTTCATTTGAAAGCTCAGAGACCAGACTTCCTATTTGCTTATCGTAGCTCATCCTCTATCGCTTCCTCTATTAGTCTATCTACAACGCTCGATGGAGTCTGCAGAATGTACGCAGCGTTATCCTGGAATCCAAAGCTTATCAATAGGCTATCTTTGTAGCGTGCAGCTCCAGCCACAAACTCTACCTGCGCGTCAAGAAAAGAGATAGGACGCTTAGATAAACCAACAAGGGTAAACGAGTCGTCCCAGACCGCAAGCCGATGGCGGTACACAGCGTCTTTTTGACCAAGGTAGTTTTTATACAAGTCAACCTCATGCGTTATAGCTATGTAGTGGTCATTCCACCTTAAAACCTGAGAGCCGCCTCTTTGGTCTTTAGTTGCCTTTACTCCTTCAGAGACGATAACCTGCTCGCACCTAGGAGGCAATTTTGGATAGGTCTTAACAACCTCAGTCGGAGAAGTCCATTTCACAAAATGATAAGGCATGTCTAAAATCGGCATCCAGTTTTTTTCACAATAAGAGTGAACGTCAACAGGCGGTGGAATTCTAAGCCTAGAAACTTCTTTTATCGTCCACGAGCTTTCGTCTATCTCTACCTCGCTTAGCTCCATTCGACCTTGTCCGTTTGGAGTAGTGTCTCTGCGCACGCCGACTACGTAGTACTTGTCTTCCCACTGAACTAGCCTGCAGTCTTCCTCTCCGGTGAACTCCCACAGCGGCGTAACGTCTAACTTAGATGTGTCAACAACTCCGTATCCAGTCATAGCAAGATTTTCATCTAACTTGCAGATGTAGTTAGTAGTTCTAAGCGCCATGTCCTGTTCAGGGTGCAAATACGCAAGTGGACCCCAGCGACTTATAAATCTTTGGTTGTTTTCAGCGTGGTACAAGGTGTAGTTTATGTGCCTCACGTTTACTAAAATCTCATCTTTAGAGTTTACAAACACCGACGGATTCATAACTCCTGCTCCAAGCGGCAGCTCACTCGGAATCACGAGCGGAACTAATTTTCCACCATTGGACAACGCCTCACTCACTAAGTTATTTGTCTTCATCGCTCTTCTTTCTGTCACGCTTATTTCTTGGCTCCTGTCTTGGATCTCTAACAAACACGCGTCCTTCGTGCTTAAGCTCGCAGCAACGCGCCAGCGTATTGACTACGTAAACCTCTCCGCATTTCTGACATGCGTTCGACTTAGACTTGCTATCGGACACTGGTGTTTTGCCCTACTCTATTCAATTACTTCTATAGAATAAATCTATCACGTAGTTAACATCCGGAGGTGCTCGTGTTTGGAAGAGTCTCAAAAAGAAAACAAAGAATGACTGACCTAATGCTTGATAACGCAGTTTTTCAAGTGATTATACAAGACCAGCAGACCGAGATAGACGAGCTGCAAAGAGAGGTTGTCACGCTGTTAGACGCGGTCAGGACCACTGTCGAGGCAACTGCCTCGTTTGAGATTGGCGCTATCTTCGAAAGAGAAAGAATTTTAGATTACCTTATGACAAAAAAGATAGTCTATTTCAACGAAGAAGGAAAGCTGACTGCGACTTCTAAAAATCTCTACGAAACAGACCTAGTCGATTTAGAGGTTTAGACTGTTGTTTGGAAAGCCGGGTCTACGCGAACCCGGCTCTCCAAGACGCCTATCTCCCAAAGACGTCGCTAACGCTAGTTTATCCTATAACGTCTTGAAATTGTTAAATAGAGCAGACCCGGTGTTTCTTAGCTAGTATGTCTTTGCCTTTAGCACGTTTTCTGTCCAGGATACTTCACTGCGCTCAACCGCCCTAGGCGCCATTACTCTTCCTAAAATCTCAGCCCTTGAGCCCTGACCTAGGATTTCAACTCCACGGTCAGCAAGTTTCCTATGGAAACCTATCTGCGATAGTGCCTTTTCTCCACGGCCTTCACTCCAGAACCGGTAGACCGCGTAGACGTCCTTGATAGACACCGCAGCTCCTGCTACCTCAAGAGTTTCTTCGTTTAGGAACATGCCAATTCTGTCTTCGTTCTTGCGATAGATTTCAGCGGCGTCAGCAACAGCTGCGCACCAACCAAGTGGGTCACGAGCAGAAGAACCAAGGTACTTGATAGCACCTTCAACTGCCCAAGACAGGACGGCAGGCAGAGCGCCTTCTGGGTCGAAGAAGTATTCCTTCAGGTCTGGGTCTGGCTTCTCTGGAGTCTTTATAAGTGGAATTGGACGCAGACGACGCCACATCGCGTCATCGTTGATTATCGGTCTGTGGTTAGTTGTCACCCAAAGTTTTGCCTGTGACTGGAACGTAAACGGCTTCTCTCCAGGAGAACGAGCAGAGATTTCAGATGAACCAGTTAGCTTCTTAACGGAGTTTTCCTTCATGCGCTCAGACTCTGGAAGCTCATCAACCCAAACCATACGACGACCACGAAGCTCAGCCCAGTGATAAAGGTCCGAACCATGAGCCTGTCCATCTCCTTGAGCAAGAATGCTAGAGTCTAAAGGCCACGCATACTGTTGAGTACCCATGCACTTTACGATAGCCTCGACCAGGGTGTTCTTACCGGAGCCAGGCGGACCATAAACTAAGAACATAACGTCTTGAGTACGCAGACCGGTTAACGAGTATCCGGCAGCTCTCTGTAGCCAGTCCTGAAGCTCCTTGTCACCACCTGTAGCGAAGTCTATGAATTCCTGCCAGCGAACGTTTGTAAGTCCAGGAGTGTACGCCACAGGAGCGCGTTTAGTAATGTAAAGATTAGGTTGACCTTTTAGTAGCTCTCCAGTGCGAAGGTCAATGACACCATTTTGAACACCAAGCAGGTGAGAGTCGCTGTCCCAGGTGTCTACTCCAACAGTCACGCGAGGGTCAGATGTCGCGGACTCTAGCGCGCCGGAAAGACGACCATTTGACTTAGCCTGTTGAGCCCACTTAACAACGTCGTTCTGCTCTTTTAGGTCAGTGTAGTTGACGACCTCAGAGGCGATTACGGTCGCTAGGCGCTTTGCAAGCTCACGCATTTCAAGTTCTTCAACGTCTGGCTTCCAGTAGTCTCCATTCCAGTGGAACCAACCTAGTCCAGGAGTGTACCGAACGGCGGAGCCAAAGGTGTCAATGAGTCTACGGCCGTTTCCAGTATCACTTAGAGTACGCATTCCAGGTGTACCACCTTCAGCCTCGCTAAGCGCGTCTGGGTCCTTAGGAACATCAACGTTGCTGCCAGCAAAAGCCTGCGCTATAGAGATTCCGCCCGTGACCGAGGCCTTTACTGAGCCACCTAAAGTTCCAGGAAGCTGATTTACGTTGCTATCACGCGAGTCATCTGGGTCAGACGTTCCGACTCGTTCGGTGTCACCACCTTGTGCACTGCTCTGAGACTCAGCCTGAGACCTTCTAGCCCACTCACTGAGTACTCCGGGGAACATTCCATCTCGTCTATGTCCATTCTCAGCTACAAAGTCCATGGCGCGTCTCACGTGCATTAGCAACGAGTTAGGTCCCTCGAGGTCCATAGGCGGACGAACCTTCTCGTGATTGAAGCGAATCATTAGAGTTTCAAGAGCCAGTCTCTTGTACTCAGTGTCAACGCCCATCTTGTTTGCAAGTGCACAGGCAAGTCGATAGATGTCAACTGCGCGAGAACCTTCGGCAATTCCTTCATCAAGCATCTTCTCGATGTCTACTCGTTCGCCACTGTATTCAAGGTTGTCCATGAACGACCAGTCACCTTGGCCAAGCGCACTTCCGCTTCTACGGTTCTTTTTTCGTAAGACTTGAAGCAGTTCCTCGGGAGCCTGTGCAATCTCGATTTCCCATGGAGCTTGGCCAGGTTTCCAGTCGTAGGTGTTTCCAGAGAAGTGTCGCGACGGCGCGACCAGCACGTATCCGTTGTGCTTGATGTCAATTCCGGGAAGCTCTTTGTCAAGTCTTCCAATTAGCTGTTCATTTGGGTCTACCCTATAGTATAGGTGTCGCCCTCTGGCAAGCTTTCCCTTGTATGAATACTCGCCGGTTAGAGCCTCGACGGTCTTAGGCAAGTTGAAGTTTACGAGCTCTTCAAACTTTTCAAACGAAGCCTCACCACCGGAACGAGGGTCAACGTCTATAACTAGAAAACCTGATGCCTTACAAAAAACTGCGATGTTGCTTTCAGGCGCTGACTCCCACCACTTGCGAACTGTGCCTGGGTCAGTGCTAGAGTAGACTTGCCACTCACTAATACTTGGATGCTTACCGACGTCCTTAGGCTCGGTGTGTAATCCATTACAGGTACAACGGCCATCAACTATTCCATAGCATGGAAGAATTCTCCAACCTTGTTGCGCGTACCATTCGGCTCCTGGAAGAAGTCTACCTTTTGCTGATTCCCATGAAGTCATTACTGTCCCTGCGCGCTTCTGCTACTAGTCGCCTGATTTTCAACTGAGAGTAAGGAAAGCCAACGTTCTACGTCTTCCGCAGATATATACGCGCGTTCTCTGCCTGTTTCGGTTATGGTGCGCAAGGCTGGCAGTTCCCCCTGCTCTACAGCTCTAGCAACAGTACGGGCTGGAATACCATAGGTCATAGCCACGTTTCTTATACTCATTCGTCTTTTTGTCTGTTGCATTTGAGCCTCTCCGATAACCCACGTCTGTGACAACTGTCTACAGATGCTAAACATTTTATTTAGATGTCTTCTGTCATTTCGCAATTTATTCAATTTGCGGTGTTTGCAGTATGTCTACTATAATCCATTGCCTAAGCCTACACAGCACAGCTTCGCCTGTTTTAGAGATTATATGGGAGCACGGCCTCTAAATCTGCCCGTATAATATAGGTAATCCAAAAACACGCGATAGAGGACCTAATGCAGTTCGATAGTATTTTCATGATTTCCGCCGTTATTACAGCTATCGGTGTGATAGTTGGAGCGCTAATAGCGATATACAACGTAGCCCGCAAGGTCTCAGATGCAATTGGAAAAGACGAGCAAGGACGAACTATAGCCGACAGATTAGACAGAGTCGAGCATCAGCTCTGGGAAAACGGTGGAACCTCATTGGCAGACAGGGTAAACAACATCGAAGCCTGCAGCCGCGAGACATCAGTGGAAATCAAATTGGTCAAGGAGATTCTTGTCGCCATGGTGGCTTCAGACAAGCCTGTAGCAAAAAAGCGCAAATAGCTGCTCCAATTATTATGCTCCTCGTGGCATAGTTATTTTACTTTCCAAGGTATACAATTGTCTAAACGGGTACAAAGCCCCAGATAGACAGGAACCAACATGTCGTTTAGTGAGCGACTCAAGAGCGGCGGTGCTGACAGCGTTCCAACTAGGAGCACTCGCAAGTGCACAATAGCCAAGGCGTTTGAAGACGAGCGGCTACAGAGCAACGACCAGCAACGACTCAAGGAAGCCGTTGAATCTCCAAAAGGTCACCCGGGCAGGGTCACGTCTGCGAACATAGTCATAGCTCTCCGAGACGAAGGCATTCACGTCTCAACAACAATGATCGATCGCCATCGCAGAACTGTCTGCGGTTGCTACTCACCGGAAAAGCAAGGATAGCGACATGGGTCTTTTTGAAAGTTTATCTAGTCCAGGAAACTCTGGTTCAGACTACAAGTCGTTGAACGTGCCAGAAGACTGGCGTGCTCGCATGGACCTTGACGACCAGCGAGGTGGATACGTAATCTCAACTCCTCGCCCAGCGAGTGAGCTGCAGGACGCAAGAGCAGTGCTAGAAGATTTTGGCCTAAACCCAAACGACTGGGTGATTACCTCGATGAGAAGAGGCAAGTGGCAGAAGTATGATGGAGAGTTTTTAGAGTCACTTAGAGTAAACCTGGCTCCAGCCGGCTACTCAAACGACAATAGACTTGACGCCGAACAGCTTATAGACGAAATTAAAAAGTGGCGCCCAGAAAAAGGAATTAAGCCAAACACCGGACAAGGCGCTTATTCAGTATTTCCAAGCGACCAGCAAATCGGTAAGAAAGCTAACGGCCAAGGAACTCAGCAGTCCATTGAAAGAATCCTTCATCTAACCGAGGGAAGCGTTGCTCACTATCAGGCGCTAACTCGCATGGGATTAAATCTAGGAACAATAGTTCTAGGCTTACCTGGAGACCACGTCGAAGGAAACGTTTCTCAAGGTGGAAGACTTCAAGGGCAGGCAGCTTCTGACCTAGGACTAACTGAGCAGGTTCGCGTTGCAAGACGCTTGCTTATGGCACAGGTCAAGGCTCTTGCTCCGCTAGCGGAACGAATGGTCATACCCGTTGTAAACGGCAATCACGATGAAGCCACTAGGCTAGTTGCGGCTGACCCGGCAGACGGCTGGAACGTTGAGATTGCAGCGGCAGTCCAAGACGCCTGCGCAGAGAATCCAGCGCTGCAACACATTGAGTTTCGCTACCCATCGTCAGGTCACCAAACTCTAACAGTAGACATAGACGGCTGCATGCTTGGTCTGTTTCATGGACATCAGGCAAGAGACCCATTGAAGTACATCTCTGCTCAAGCGGCAGGACAGACTTCACTTGGAATGGCAGACGTCTGGGTGTCAGGACACTTCCACAACTACAAGTGTATGGACATCGGCCATCGCTTCTGGGTACAGGCGCCAACAACTGACCCCGGGTCTGAGTGGTTTAGAGACCGAGCGGGCTTAGAATCCAAGCCAGGTCTACTGACGATGGTTATTGGCGGAGACTTTGACCCGCGAGAATATGTACGAGTTATTCCGGTAAAGCTTTAGGCTTCTTAGCTTTCTTTTCTTCTTCGCTCTTTGCGAGTTTTTCGCTTCTTTGAATGTGATAAGTCTCTACAGCGTTAGCACTAGTTCTACTTCTCCAAGTAAAGTCACACTCAGTGCAATTTACAAGTTTCATCGTGGTCCATCGCCCACCGCCGGGAACGTCAGCCACTATAGTCTGCAACTTACTAGTTCTTGCGTTGCAATAAGGACATTGAGGCGGTCTCTGTCTTCTTGATTCCTGACCGTTCCAGGACACAGAAAGAGTCCTGCGGATTTCTCCTTCGTCTTTTCCACCCCAGATACCCCAGATTTGTTTTGTCTCGAGAGCGAACTTGACACAGTCTCGTCTTACAGGGCAGGAGAAGCACATGTTCTTTGCCTGGTATTTTTCGTCCGTCTTACTTGAGAAGAAGAACGTCTCTTTACCCTTGTTTTCTGGTCTAGCGCAGACTCCGTCTTTTTGCCAAGACATGTCGTTATTTTTTGTCAACTTACACCTCTACCCAGGTGACGGCAACTACGCTTTCAACGCAGTCTCCATACCTGGTTTCTCCCTGGTCATCGCATAGAGTTAGGTCCGGTTCTCCGTCAACCTGTCCAGCGTATCCTTGCGTGATTATGGCGTCTTCAATCGCCTTGTAGCCCTGTCCGAGAGAGGAGACAGAGCCGTCTCGCTGTAAAGCGGAAGCAAGTGCGCGTTGCACTACGTCAATTTCGACGTCGACGTGCTCCTCTGTAAAGAACACGACGGCATTTTCGTTAGCAGATTCGTAGCCGTCTCCGGTCCACTCCTGCCACAGAGACTCACCTATGCGAGATTCTCTTTTCATTGCTTCCATTCCAGCGCCTATAAAAATATTACAGGGTTTAGAGCAAAAGTTTTGGGTAAAAGCCCCGGTGTTTCTTGAATTTTTAGGGGGTATTAGTACCTGGGCGCAGGCGTGAAAGTGTCTCTACGACCGCCTGGTGACCTCTATTTGTTGGCTAAAGTGGCTCTTGGTTCACCTATGATGTACGTGCCGTCAACATTAGGCCAAACATACGTGTAAACTTCAGGATAGATTCCGTCGTCTTCCTGCCAACCGAACTGCGTGTACCACTGATAGTTTTTGTTTAGAAGAGCTACCCGGTGACTAGCCGCAACGAGTTCATGAACTTCATGGTCAACCATCCAAGACGGGAGAGTGTACGTATCGATGTCAAAACCGTTAGCCTTGGCGTGCTGCATGGTCTGTGCAGCCTTGTCTCCGATGGTCGACTTGAAGCCACGTTTTTTCCATTCGATAACCATCTCCTGGATGTAGTCGTGAAGAGCTACTTCGTGGCCTTCCCACATCTTGACTGCTGGATGGTTCGCCCAGCCTTTGACTACGCGCTGTGAGCCGTCTGGGTTTAGCCTGGTCAGAACCATAAGAATCTGCCAGCCTTCTAGTGCCTGCTTGTTTAGTCGCTTGTTGTCTAGAACCTGCGCTATGTCAGAGAACTTAGTTGTCAGTGGAACGAATGTTTGCATGGTTGTCCTTTCGTAATAATTCCATTATAAACTATAAATACGAAAAATAGTCACATTTGCAAAGATTTTATAGATTGCTCTCGTTCTTAGGTTTGCCAACTTCATAGCCAATTCCAGCGTATCCAGCGATGTCAATCCAGGTGTCGGGCTGGAAGTCTCCCTTGTTCACATAGCGAGCCATCTTTAGTGCGACCATCGCCATCGCCACGTCTTGAGCCGTAATCTCTTTTTCAAATAAAACCGACCACAGCTTAGCTATACGTCCTAGGTTATCTTCTGGAGCTCCATACTGCACGTCTCTATCACCAGAGATAATTCTTGCAGCCTCACGCAAAGCCTCAATTCTAGGAAGTTCATTTTTAGATTCTTCTGTCATTAGACGATTCTCTTTTCTAACTGGTCAGGAGCGTAGTGTACTCCATCTAATGATGGACTCTTGTTGTCAAGAGTTCTTATGATGATGTCACCACTTCTAATTGCTATAATTTTTCCTCGGCGCCCATTGTGAAGAGTACCTAGCTCTCCAGAGTAGGCGTCACGCTTGACACGAACTTCGTCTCCAACCTTTAGGTCTCCACGTCTAGCGCCAACCCAGACCTCATCAGGTTTGCTCGCTGCTATGGCGTGACCTTGCGCTAAAGAACCTAGGATTTCAAAGACTTCTTTTGCCTGGTCTGGTGTTAGGTCAATCTCTTGCCAAGTTTCAAGTAGCTTCATTACGGCTAGACCAACTACGATTTTAGTTTTAGACTCAATAAACTGTTGTCTTACCCATTCAAAATCTACGCTTCCCATTACTTGTTCCTATCTTCTTCATCACACTTTACGCATACATTTGGATGATTTTCGCTAGGTGCCACATCATCTAACGCGCGCGAGCACATTACGCACTTGATTCCCTCGGCCTTGACCTTGTATCCAGCGGTCTGTCTTGCACGGTTCTTTTCCATCTTAGCTACGTAGAACTCATCTAGTACCTCGTCAGTTCCTCCAGCAGCTACGATTATGTTAGCCACGAAGTGCAGAACGTCTACGGCTTCCTTGATTAGCTCCTCGCGGTCTGCGTATGGCTCGTCATGCTGCCACGGCTTCCACGAGATTGCCTGGCGCATTTCTGCTAGCTCATCGTCAATGGCAAGCATGTTCCAGCGAATGTACTCAACTAGGTTATTGATGTTTTCTGGGCTATCGCCTTCCATTGAGGCGTAGTCTATTTTGTAAACTTCTTTTTGAAGCTCTCTTGTTTTCTCGAGCCACTTTTTAAAAAGCACGTTATCGCTCATAGTATTACCTTTCTTTTTGTAATTTTTAGTGTGTCTTGAAGTTTCTTATTGGTTTCGATTATACTTGGAATGGCCGCCACGTAGGACTCACGCTGTTCTATAGAAATACCATCACGTATATTCTGACTTGCACTTTCAATAGTTGCCGCTAAGAAACTCCAGGAGTCGTGCAGTTTCCCGCTCTCTTGCCAGCCTGTAGCTATTGGTGTGTAGGCAGACAGCGCTTGAGCGTATCTGTAGCTCCACCAAGTGCCGTCTTGTCTGTAAGGAGTTATTAGTGCTCCAATTGACCGAGCAATTTGAGTTTGGACCATGACGTCGTCACATCCCTTATGCCACTTCATAGGAGCAGTCGGGAGTGAGATAGTTTTTACTGTAGACTTAGCCCATGGAGTCGTGTAGCTGTCGACTACCCACTTCTCTCTTCTTGCAGTAAGTAGGTCTTTTTCGATTAGAGCGATGTCTCGGTTGATTCCAACTAACGCACCTTTAGCTCCACTAGGAAGAAGTTGCTCTGTCGAGTCGGAATCTTTCCACGGCAACTCGGGATAGATAGTTGTTGGCCACTGCTCGTCCAGCAACCACTCGGCGGTGGCTAGAAGCCTTTTAGAGACACTCGAATCCGTCACCCGCTGATACCCTGGCCTATTCGAATAGAATGCCTTAGTGAGGCTATCAGGATTACTTCTAACTGCCCGTAGACCCGCACCTATTTGAGCAACCTGTGGAGCATCGATTAGTAGGGTAAGTTTGTCACTGTCCTTTAGTTCTCCAATAGCATGAAGACCACCGTATGAGTAGTTAGCACTTAGACTCGTTAGCGGAGAAACTCCAACTACAACCGAGTCAAATAAAGACAAGTCTTCCTCAGTCCAGTCTAGCGAGGGCAGAGACCAGTGAACCTCGTGGCCAAGCTCAGACAACGCGTCAACTACGACTTTAGTAAAACTTAAACCTCGAGAGTTAGCCTTTTGAGACGCCTGTGGTGCTGACATTCCAGTCACCAAAATCTTGCTCATGCTCGAGTGCCGTCAGGATTTAGCTTTAGGCCCTTGTCTTCTTTCACAGCTCGTTCTACGATTCTTACACAGTGTTCAGCGAAGCTTTGATAGGTTGGCATAAATGCGCGAAGCGCTTGGGCCTGTGCGTCTGCTGTAGCCTTTAGCTCCTCGTCTGACATCTTCTCAACCTGAGCGAGAGTGACGTTGTAAGCTGAGCCAAGCCCATTGGCTTCACCCTTCTCAGTCAACAGGATAGAACCAACACGGGCTGCGTACATAAAACGACTACGCCACCAGCCTGAGCCAGAGTGCATGTAAGGCGGAGACATAATTCCCCAGTGCTGGTTATAGAACTCTAGCACTTCTTTCTCTGTGTCAAAGCGCTGACCGCCGCGTTCACGAACAAGTTTGCGACTACCAACGATTTCTACAGGCCAGGAAATAGTTTTCTTATCTAACCAGGTGTCGTGTGGCATAAGCGCGCCAAGTACCCAGCCGCGTTTTTTGGTTTCAGGTGCAGCCGGAGCAACCTCATTTAGAAGCTCATAAATAGTCGGGCTTGGGTCTAGCGCCTCGATTGCGCCCATGTCCTTTGGCATACGCTTGCGCACAAGTGAACGATCACCAAAACCATACATTGGACACACTGGAACCATTCCTTCAGCCCAACGATCATTTAGAAGAAGACTAGCTGACTCAATGAGCATTTTTTCGTAAGGCTCGACGTCTGCGTCTTTGTCTAACATGTAGTATCTCTCGAAGGAGATTTTCTTTGCTCGAGCCGGGTCTACAGCTTCAATACGAGCTATAGCCTCGTCTACTGACTTGCGGCTAAAATGCGTAGCTGCCTCAGTGCCACGAGCGTCTGCTGGACCAAACAGGTGCTTATAAAGCATCTTAGTCGTGTCACGCTTTAGCGCGCGTGCACCGTTGAACACAGCGTTGAACTGCCAGTCATCGAAGAAGCCTACGCAAGGTAGACCAGAAGCTAAAGTGTACAGAGTACCCATCGCTCCATGGCGTCCATTTAGCGAGTTCATTGGCGCCAAGTTTATCCAGGCAACATCGTACATAGATAGGTCTTCGCCAACGGTGACCTTCCGCCAATCGACCTCGTGTCCGGCGTCACGCAGCGCCTTCACGATAGATGCTGGAACGTTGATTTTTTGAATACTGCGGACTGGATTACCAATCTGCAAGGCTGTATAGCCTGTCATAAGAATTTTCATTGTAGTCCTTGAAGTTAGAGTTGCGTCCTGGGCACTCTATCAGAGAACCCAGGACAACAACTATCCGTTTAGAACGGCGATGCAGGTGGAGCAGCAGCAGCTACAGGAGCTGCGGCCGGCGCTGGAGCGGGTGCTGGAGCTGGAGCAGCAGCGGGTGCTGGAGCGGGTGCTGGAGCAGCAGGAGCTACAGCGGCAGCAACGCCAGCCGCAGGAGCAACGTAGTACTTCTTAATCTCGTTCTTCTTAGCGCCTTGCCACACACGTGAGCCAATTTGCGCGCGGAATGCACGATTTAGAATAGCGGCTTCAATAGTCGCGTTGCTTGGGTTTCCCATGAAGTACTCGCGAGGCAGACCAAGCGCGGCCATCTTCGAAAAGAAGATGCCTAGAGCAGCTGGGCTGTCTGGAGATACTACCAAGTTGTCCCAGATACGACGCTTAGCGAACGCACCTGCCTGAACCTCAGTAGTGATTTTGAACATGGTTTTACCTGACTGTGAAACCGCGGCCGAAGCCTCGATTACCTTCAGGTCGTAGTCACCGTCTGGCAACGGCTCGTATTGACCGCCGGAAGATTCTCCGGCGTCCTTTACTAGGTCTCCCCAGTTTAATGAACTCATAATGAGATTCCTTATCTTTCTGTAGTTATCGACTAACCGGGATTGGTTAGACCGACTTGCTCTCGGTCTTTGGACCGAAAATCATGTCGAGCATACGCTCGATTCCGAGGTCCTGCTGCTCAACGATTTGACCAAGACGGCCCTGGACGCGTTCGCCGGCTTCGTATTTGTCAGTTCTTTCAACATACATGCGACGAGCGCGGTATGGAGGTTGAGTTGGGTCAGGATTTTGGATGGTTTCAACGTTGATTGCTCCAAGGACATCGTAAAAATACGGAGCCTGGATTGCAAGTTGTCCTTGCAGGTAAGGACGCGTGCGTCCATCCTGGCTAGGTCTTGCCATCGCGGTTAGAACTACTGCTTCTAGCGGAGCGGTAGGGTGCATCGTTAGGTCACGCAAATCGCGAAGCAGAGAACCCATGTGACGAAGTAGTTCGCCCCACTGCTGCATCTGCATCTGATTTACTCCAGCGATGTTGTCCATACACTTAACCTGCAACTCAGATACTGAGTCGATGATAAGTGATTTGAACTGGTGCTTACCAAGCTGTAGCCATTGATAAGCCTTTAGGACAGTATCGTAATCACGAACTGGTACTACGCAGGTGTCCCAAGTGCCGTCGGCAACTGGTGGCTCCTCGCGCAGTGGGTCCCAGTACTTTACGTTGATAGGCAAGAAACGGTGTCCGCCTTCTACGTCAAGCATGAGACGTGGGTATGGTGCTGTAACAGCAAAGGTTGACTTACCAACCTTAGACTCGCCATAAACCATTATGGTTAGTGAACGTTGAACGTCTGACATACTCTCATCCTTCCTTCATTTGTTGTTGTTGTTTTCTCATTGCGGAATTGCAATAAAGTCTTCATTACGCATCACCCTTTGGGTCTTCCTGACCATAGTATGCGTACGGATTAGATTCTTCAAATAGCTCGCTGATTGCCTGCTCTGCCGCAGAGCCGTCGTCGATTAGCGGACACACTGAATAGAACTGGCACTTCCACTTGCAGTCTCTAGATGGAGTCGGGTAAGCTACAAACTGCGGGTTTGCACCTTCATCTAAAGCATCGCGCACTCGAAGCATGTCGGTAAGCGTGCCGTGCAGTCTCTGCCAAAACGAACGCATAGTAAACACGTTGTGGCGAACTTCAATCTGTTCAAAGAACGGAGGCTTTGCGTTCGCGGTTCTCTTTACCTTTTTTAGCATGGTAAAGATTCCACCTTCGGAACGTTCACCTTCTTTGTTCTGAGCTGACTCAAGAAGCATGTAGGTAAGAATCTGTTCGTTCATTTGAGCCTGGTTTGCAAAGTCAGAGAAAGAACCGCCAACGGTTTTAAAGTCTCTAAACATACGCACTCCGTCGCCCTTGCGACGAACACGCATGTCTAGTTTACCTTGTAGCTCTACGCGGCCTTCCATCAAAGGCATTGAGATAATCTCCTCAGTGGAAATCATTTCTAGCTCAGCGTCGATGCCTTCTTCGTCTACCCACTGCAGGTAGCCTTCAAGCATGATGCGGCCAAGTTCGCCTTCAGACTCAAGCTCACTTAGGTCGCGCCATTCCGCTTTATACAGTTCACGGTCTTTGTTTAGAAGTTCTGCGTGAGCCTCGAGCAAATCCTGACCAGTTGAATAGTACATGTCAAGTGCTTCGTGAATACGAGAACCAAGTGCAAGTGCGCCCGTCTTGTTTTTGTTTTTTGGTTGCAGTCTACGGTAATAAGCTAACCACCACTTGCGACGGCAATCCTTGAATGTTTGAATCTCAGAGTTAGAGATTTTGATTGGTTCTACTGTTGTCATTATTTGCTTTCCTTGTCGTCCTTGAGCATCGCTAGTAATTTGTCTTTATCCTTCACGATTTGCTCGAAGTTATCAGCCTTAGTTTCTAAGACTTGAAGTACTCGTTCCTCAATCGTGTTTTCAGTTATATAGTCCATTATAACTACTGAATCGTGTATTTCGGAACCAATTCTATGGATTCGATCTAGAGCCTGCTTGTGGTCGACTAGAGACCAAGGTCTCTGGAGCATAACTAGTCTGCGAGCTGCAGTCAAGGTCACACCGACACCTCCAGCCTGAGCTGTAAACAGAATCCATTTAGTTTTACCGGACTGGAAGTCGTCAATTGACTTCTGACGTTCATCTTCATTTTGAGCACCTGTAATTAGTCCATGGGCTATTCCAGCGCTTGTTAGCTCAGCGCTAAGAATTTCAATTAGCTGTCTAGACACCGCGCACACTGCGACAGAGTCATCTCCAAAGTCTCCATTGCTAATGTCTTCCATTAGAGCATCAACCTTGGCAGACGGAGCTGTCAACACAGTTCTAGTTTCACCTGAGACCTCGTCAAATGTGTTCTCTGCGTATGAACTAGCGAACTGTAATAGACGCGTAGTTTGAGTCAGCGCGCTAGGAGCCGTGATAGCCTCTCCGTTTTCAAGTTCTGCAATCATGTTGTCGCGCATCTGCTCGTAAGCTTTCTTCTGCTTAGTAGACATCTCGACATCACGTCTCTCGAACATCATTTCAGGCAGCCATGGAAGCACGCGAGCCTTTAGCATTCGACGCATTCTAGGATTTATAGACGCATGGAACTCTGGCTCCATTAGAGGCTTTACACCAAGAACCATCATTCCACCAAACGCGTTTAGCATTATGTCAATCATGCGGTCAATCCAGCGACTCTTACTTGGCCACTCCTCTGGAGCTATCCAGTGAAGAATCGCCCATAGGTCTAGCACGTTATTAGCTATAGGTGTTCCAGTAAGTGCAAATCTAATGTCTGCGTTTCCCGTTGCGGCCCACAGAGCTCTAGTCTGTTTAGACTTAGGCTCCTTTGACCTGTGAATCTCATCGGCCACCACAGCCTTGAAGTCGATTTTGTTTAATTCTCGTAGGTGAACCTCACAACGATTGGCCGTGACCTTTTCATCGTGGCCTCCGCACTCGATGCAACGAGCAAGTGCAATTGAACCGTATCCCGATAAGCGAGAATGAGTGCGCAGAGACTCCCAGTTGATAACATAGACATCAACGTTCTCTGCTTCAAACTGATTTCGCCTTTGTGTTGCCGAACCCTTGATTACTTCTACGTTGACTCCAGGCCACCATCTCTCAAACTCGCGCTTCCAGTTTTTCTTTAGCGTGTTCGGGCAAACGACAAGCGCAGGAAACACCTGTTCACCTCTATCCTGTAGCTCCTTGATAGCTCGGATAGCCTGAGCGGTTTTTCCTAGACCTGGCTCATCCGCAAGAAGAGCTCTGCGAGCTGTGGCCAAAAACTTAACTCCTGCACGTTGATGCGGGAAAAGGTCTTGGTCGCCTTCTCCTTCAGGCAGCACCTCTAGGTCTCTTAGCTCATTGGCAGGATTGATTCGTGTAGCTAATTCGTTGTTTGCCCAGGTGGAAAGATTTTCGCCGATTATTAGTTCATCTCTAAATGTTGAACGCAAGGCCAAGCATGTTCCCCAAGAAACAGGAACTCTCCATACTTGTTCCTTGCCATTGTAGCTTGCGCCTGGAACGCTCTTGCAGAGCTCCTTGAATCTCCAGTCAGCGGTTAGCACTACGTGCTTACCATTTGGGTCAATTTCAGCGTATACTGGCACTGTGTATTCCTTTCGTCACTAAAAACATACTAACACGATTTTTACAGTTTGTCTGTGTTTTCTATTAGTATGTGGTATTATTTCTTGTTTTTATTGGAGCAGTCTAAGAGGCTTCCAACCAGTTTTTACTAGCCGAAGAAGCCCGTGTCTAATCGCATCTAGAGCGTGACCCTCTCCACCCTTGTGCCAATACTCAAGTTTCTTGAGTGCCTCGTTGGTAAACATTCTCTTAGCGTCAGCTGGAGACTGGAACACAATTGAGTCCGGGTCAATCAACTTGTCCATCATGCATTGCTTTAGAATTCCAATCTGCTCAAGTGAGTATGGCGCCTGAGTGTTCTTTACTGTCTGCGCGTTTATCGTAAATCTTTCGCAGACTATCTCAAGAGAGACACCCGAGTAGTCTGCAAGAAGCAGCGTGTTTCGAATAGGCTCAGCGTACTCGTGCTGTTGAACCTCTATAGACCAGACTAGTTCTGGCTCACTGCCAACCTCAAAGGTAAATAGCGCCATTCCTGTCGCCTTGCCAGGGTCTACTGCTAAAATCATTTTTGTCATTAGTATTTATCTCCCCACGTTTCAAGTGGTCCATCGATTCCCGAGGTGAGCGGAACTGCCCATCCCTCTGTCGTAGTCATACACTCCTTTACAGTCTGCATAATCTCTTTGACATCTTTTCTTGGTGCGTTTAGTACGATTTCATCGTGCACCGGCACGATAAGCAAATCTGTCAAATCTGCTTGGTCTAACTTTACTAAGTTGTTCTTAAATACCTCAGCAGCTCCACCTTGAATCAGATAGTTCACTAAGGTATAGGTGCGGTCGTCATCACAAGGAAGACGTTTTCCAGTCCAAGTGTGAACGTATCCTTGACCTTCAGCTCGCAGTCTGCGCATGCCAAGGTCATCGATTTGCTTTTGAAAGACGGACATGCCTGGGAACCTAGTGTCAAAGGCGTCTGACACAGCCTGCATCTGTGTTTTTGCAACACCAGCAGTGATTGCCTGCTTCTCAACTCCGGCTCCATAAAGACGACCGTAGATTACGCCTTTGATTAGATTACGTCTCTTATCTGAACGTTGCATAGACGGGTCAGCATAAATCTCACGGCCAATCTCAGTAAACGGGTCCGAACCAGTTGCGTCAGCAAGGTTGAACAGGCTGATTAGGTTAGGGTCCTTGGACATCGACGCAAACATACGAAACTCGACTTGGTCAAGGTCAGAGGTCACGATTACGTGGTCTTCGTCCTTAGGAATAAATGCACGGCGAACAGTGTCATCGCCCTTAGGTAGAGTCTGCAGTGCAGGATTAGTGATAGACATGCGACCAGTACGCGCACCAAGAGTCTTTACAGACGGGTGAACGAATCCGTTAATGTTGTCATTTATAAAGTTTAGGAAGTAGGTGTTGGCTAGTTTATCTGCCTTACGTTGAGCCAAAACTGTTTGAGCTAAATTCTGTACTTCTGGGGAGCCGTCTCGCACTAGAAGTCTTAGTTGGTCCTTAGTAGCAGATTTCTGGCCAGTCGCAGTAAACTCAGTGAACTCAGCTCCCATGCTTTCAAACAACCTAACTAGTTGAATGTTGCTGGTAATAGAAACTCCATTGTACGTGTCTCTTGCCCAAGCCTTCACTTGCTCAGTATAGCTGTTAAGTTCTTCGTATTTCTTACGCGAATAATCTAAATCGATGCGCGCTCCGTTGAGTTCCATGCGAGTGACTATTTTTCTTGCAGCCATCTCAAGCTCGTACGATCTGCTATAAGGTCCATCAGGTCCGCATTTCTCCCAGAACTTTTCCCACAGTCTCATCGTGAGCACAGTGTCCAGTGCGCCATAGGCCCAATACGGTTCAAAGTTTGTAGGTACAGTTCCCCAGGTCCAACCGTTGTCTATCAAAGCGTTATCTAAGTTAGACTGCAAAGCAGCCGCCCTGCTGTCAACGTATTGTGATGTCAGCCTCTTCAAAGCGCCAGAGCCAAGCGGGTCGATAATTTGAGCCATAATCATAGTGTCGTGCGCCTTTTGCCAAGGCATACTCCACTTAGACTGAATCTCAAAGAACTTAGCTTCAAAGGCGATGTTGTGACACACGATTTGACCATCGTATTTGTTCATTGCTTGGTAGAAGACTCCAGCCCATTCGTCCCAAGGAATCGCCCAGCCGTGCATCGCATCCCCAACCTGCACTAAACGAAGTCTGCCGTGCCAAGGAGAAAGCGCATCTGAGCGCGGGCGACCAGGAAGCTCTCCTGTTTCAGTGTCAATGGCTATAGCGTTGTGTGGCCTGCGTTCTCCAAGCCAGGTTAGAAACTGTCCTGCCTTTTCAACGCTATCAACTAGGTCTAACTTTACTTCTTCTAATCCACGTGTCATTTGTCACTCCTCAATGGTAGATACTTCTATTCCGCAGCTACGTAAATAGTCTATCACGCGTTCTGGCTTTCTGTGCACATCTATCTGCCTAACAATGGAGACGACTCTACGCAGTCCAGAGTTGCTGATAAGTTTGGCGCACTGCATACACGGAGCACCAGTAACGTAGATAGTTCCGCCTTCAATTCTCGAGCGGTCTACGTATAAAAGAGCGTTGGCCTCAGCATGAATAGACGGACAAGAATCATAGGTATTGTCAAGTGGAGTAAGACCCTTAGCTCTGTCGCACCAATTTATGCAGTCGCCTTGTACTTTTAGATTCGCAGCCGGGCCGTTGTAGCCAGTCGCGCTTATTCGCTGTTCAGCCGAAACTACTACTGCGCCTACGTGCGCTCTAGAGCATCTTGAACGTTTGCTAATAGTTCTAGCAACGTCCATCCAAACTTCGTCCCAGGACGGCCTAGGCTCCTGCACCATCATCGTCATCGTCTCTCTCATTGTCGTTGTAGTTGTCGTATCTATAAGGTCCACTGTCTACTTCAGGAGTAGACACAACAAGCAGCTGCGAGATTAGATATAAGCTTTCACTTTTATCGAATCCGGCCTCGCGTAGTTCTTTGTAGACCACGTGAAGTTGAACGGCGACAATACGTAGGTGGCTAATGCCTAGGTCTATGTACTGCTCGCCGTCTTCTGGCATTTACTCACTCTTCTCAGCGTTGCGCTTGATTGCGTTTTTCATTGCCTCGGCGTACCAGCGTGCGTCTTGGCTTATGCTATCTAGTGGCTTAACATCCATGGCGGCAAACAAAGCGTCATTTGCTGAGTCGCTAACCTCTGCCCATGTTGCTCCAGTTATAAACGGCACATCAATAATCTTATCACTATACTTGAGACTGTCTGCAGCCTCGTAGTGCTGCTCATAGATGTGAAGCGAGCCGACGTGGTGGTTATAAGTTCCAGGTTCGATTCCTAGCACTGAAGCAATAGCCAACTGAACACGGGTAAACTGGAAGAAGTCGTAGGCGGCACCAAGCCAAACGTCATTGGAACGCATGTAGACGCTCATGTTTAGTTTATTGTCACGAATTCTAAATTGATGTAAAACCGTGCAAGGATAGTCTCTCTTGCTTGGCTGCAGGTCGTACTCTGGATTCCAGATTGTGACTACGGCCTGGCGAGTATCAGGGTCTGCCTTGAGTCTTTCGATAATAACGTCGTATTGCCCATTGGTTCTAAGTCCATACGCACCGTGAAAGATTCCGTTATCCTCGGCAAAGTTTTTGAACTGTGGACCAACGGCTATCACTAGCTCCGGGATGCTGCTTCCTCCAAGTAGCTGACAAGCCTCTACAGCACCGATTCCAGGAACGGTTCCACGGTTGATTCCTAAAGGCAAAGTGTTGTAGACATCATCGATTCTAATGATGGCGTCTTCAATTTCTCTGGTCTTCTGCCCACGTGGAGCCACTTCCTTACCGTGTTTTAAAACATGTTGCACTAGGTCAACGTAGCCATTGACTCCGTCTTTGATGTTGATTATCGCAGTATCCATTTGTCTTCCTTATCTGTAGTGTCGGCTAATCTAAGTATCGCCTCGCCGTATTCTTGTTTTCTAGAGTTTGCAAATCTGCGCACCCGCTGCGGATGCGGAGCAACGTTGTATTGAGAATCTATGAATCCTTGTTTAACTAGGCCTCGCTCGGCCAGGCGACCAAGCGCTACTATCGGCGGACAGCCTAGCGCTTCCCAAAGAGAACGGAACATCTCCGGATGGTCGTTTATGTTTATAAGTCCGATGTTCTTCCACTCATCTGCCGGAAGAGCAGTGAGAAGATACTCGCCTGAGTTCCCATCAACAGGCATAAATGGAAGGTTAGTCTCGTGCCCATAGCGCTTAGTGGCATTGTGCCTATCGCCGACTAGCAGAACCTTAGGCTTAGGAACTCCGATGTACGGACCAAAGTCTCTTAGAGCTCTAACGGACTCAGCCTTGACAAGCGCTAGGTCAACAATTTCCTTAGCGAGATTTGGAATCTCATCTAGGCTGTCTGGAGCAGGTTGAAGTTTCTTTAGGCCAATGATTTGCTCGGCTGCCTTGCCGTATTGTTCTAGAATAAAAGGTAGCTCATCAGGCAAGACATAGTCATCACCACGCGCCTTTAGACGGCCCTCTATGACACTTAGAGGCTGGTAAAGCCAGAACTGTTGGATACCACGGGAAGCCATAAAAAGTTCCACCCAGCGCCACCCAGCCTCTCCAAGAAGGCCGTATCCGTCCTTGTTAGTGTGTGGACGTTTTAGCGGAGCGTAGGTTATTTCTCCCCAGTGCCAGCGGTCAGCGAGTGTCGCCTTGTCTACGAATGACTTATCTTCTATTGACAGAACGTAATCACGCAAAACCCAACGACGAGTCTCTTCCTCAGGTTTACCCTTATGGAATGAGTTGATAGGCAGCCTTGATTGGAGCCTGCTTGCGATTTCTTCTTCGACAGCCTGAGTAAGTGAACTCTTACCTGAGGCGTCTGTGCCTTCGATTACTATAAACATCTTTTGTCCTTTGCGTCTTTGTTCAATTATAACAGGCTATGGGATAAGTTCTATCCTGTAGACTTCATCTATTTTGGAGTCTTTTTCGGCTGAATCTTCTAATAGCCTTTGCGCCACGTTTGTTAGGTACCTTGCTCCACCGTCATCGTACTTGTAAAGCGCGTCTAGAACAGCCTGCGGCTCTTCGCTAACCTGCGCCCAGCTTCTACTCTTTTCGGGGAACACTAAATCTACGTCATCAGTAGGGTTGCACTGCTCGCAAGGAAGAGAGCGTTCAGTTAGGTCTTCAACCGGCGCCTCAGTAAGACTGTATCTCTTTACTAGAGGACACGCCGCTCCATGGAAGACCAGTGAAACTCCAACACGAGACAAAACATACGAACCGCTCTTGGTTCTATACAGCTCAAACTCAATCCAGCGGACAGAGCCTCTCCTGTATGAAGAAGACGTACCTAAAAGCTCTCCATCAAATTGAAGAGTTCTGGCGCCATCTTTTACGTTAATCATTATTTATCCGTAGCTGCCTTAGTCTGAGACTCTAGTTCAGCGACTCGAGCAGCTAGCTCTTCATTGCGCTTTCTTTCTATAGTCAATGCAGCCTCTAGTTCAGTGCATGCGTTCATAGCAGACGCTAGTTGATTTCTAGTTAGCACTAGAACGTTACCTAAAAATTCGCCTTGGTCGGCTTGGTTGTCTTGAGCCATCTTGTCTTTTCCTTATCCTTGTCCTGTGGGGTATTACCTATCTATCCTATATGGTTTAGTCTTAGTTATCTTGATAAGAGGTCTTCTAGTGCCTCGCCATAAGTCGCGTACCTAGCCACCTCGGTTCTTGAGATTCGGTCATACACCGCAAATTCCTCAACTTCATCGTTCAACACCTTTAGAATCATGTACATTATGCTCTTCCTTCCAAAACTTCGATTCTTGCGATAGCCTCCTGCAAAGCCGCGGTTAGTAGTGGAACCATCTTAGATTGATCGATACCTTGGTAAATAGGGTTTCCATCTTCGTCTACAGCGTCCTTTTCACCGCTAATCGCCTCCGGAACGTACGCAGCAACTTCATGTGCAAGAAAACCGTCAACGGTTCGTCCAGGTTCATCCTTGAAGTTAAAGCGCACAGGATTTAGATTCTTAAGTCTAGACGCCGCGTCTCTGATTGCGACTACATTTTCTTTTAGTCGATAGTCAGAGCTAGTGATGTAGCTAACCGACGACGTGCCGGTAACGTCGATGTGACCCGCTACGGTCGCGCTACCGTAGTAGAAGTTAACTACAGCGCCGGTGCTGCTCTTTCTAGACAGACGCAGAGCTTCTCCACCAGTGTTACTTGAGTGAATTACGCCGTTAACCAAAGCCGTAAAGTCTGTGGCGTTTGAGAACCACGACGTGGTTGTAGTTATGCCGTTGGTGTATAAGTTAGAACCGCTGTAGACTATTCCACCGCTAGTGATAGTTCCATTTGCGGTTAGGTTGCTTGTTCCAGTGTTTCCAATGAAAACGTCTCCACCAAGCTTATTTAAGTATAGGTCAGCTGTAGTCCGGTTAGGAGACGTGTATCCCTGCGCCTGCACCTCGTTGGTGTCTAAACGAAGGTTAGTTGAAGTGCTATCGCCGATTTGGAATGCGTGAGTGTTGCTTCCTAGCGAGATGTTGTCAGTCGAGCTAAGTCTTAGAGTTTGTCCGTTCAGTGACGTGCTTGCGGTGATGCTGCCGCTCGTGGTGTAGATGTTTCCAGACGTAGAGTAAATGTTGCCGCTTGTGGTGTAGATGTTTCCGCTTGTAGTGTAGACGTTGCCAGAGGTGGTTCTAATGTTTCCACTTGAGGTGACGATGCTTCCAGCACCATAGAAGGTTCCACTGAGAGACATGTTGCTTGCTATTCGCACCGGAATGTTAAAGTACGCCTTGTCAGCAAATCTCACTTGCGCGTAGTTTGGATTAGTTGGACTTATGTAGTTAGAACTCCACTGCAGAGAGTCGCTAGATAGGTACAAGGTTGTCGAGTTAGATAGGCCGTCGTAGACTCCGCCGACAAGCGCTCCCTTGCGACCAGTCTCACTTCCAGAGCTCGCCGAGATGTCCCGATACAGTGCAGAAATCTCAAACGCAGAAGACCGCTCTCCGGTAGTCGTTTTTAGATGAGAGCTTACGTTTCTGTAATCACTTGCAATAATGTACTCGTACTGTCCAGAGCTAACAGTGGTAATCTCTGGAGCCGGGTCGTTTGTTTTAATGTATGGAACGACTGCGTCAAAGACGCCAATCGAAGGTCTTTCCTTGAGAGCCTTGGTGAACACCTGTGGCTTAAACTTGATGTAGTCAAAGTAGTCGAGCGACGCTGACTGGTTGCCTAGGTCGATGTTTAGCCAGGTCTTCGTTCCCTCAACCGAGGCCTGTGCCGGGTCGTAGCTGGGAGTCGTGTCAGTAGTCGCGTACCAGCGGTACGAGCCTCCGCCGCTTCCGTAGAAGAACGAGTTAGATGAAGAGAAATAGACTTCGTCAAGTATGTATCCAATGCTTGCAATCTTAGTAGGCGTATTCGACACAACGCCGTTTCCATCGTGCGGATAGAGCCAGCCAGGAAGGTCTATAAATATATCCTTGTCTAAGCCATAGGCAGTAGGGTCGGCAGCCAGGTAAGCTGCCTCGACTTTCTCTCCACTTATAACTATCTCGTTGGCTTGCGTCATCGGCGGAATCTTTACCGCGGTGTCAAGTCTACCGAGCATGTATGAATTGGCGTTGCTGATTAGATACTTGTTTGTCCCGGCGCTCCACTCGGCCGCCGTCGTGGCTGCAAGTACGCTAGAAAGATTCGTAGTGCTGCCATTGTCGTACCTTAGACGAATGCTAGATAGGTCAAAGGCTGCCTCGTAAACGCTAAACGCCTTAGTCGCTCTAGAGCCATGTGGAATTACGCTCATGGCCGAGACCTCTATGTCAGAAAAATCAGCAGGTACGTGGAAAGACCCAGCGGCTAATCCAAAGGTGCTTACCACGAAGGTGTAGCCACTCGTTCCATTGGCTATGGTGTGCGGGGAATACATATTGACTACTTCACCGAACTCTGGCTCAAGGTACCCAGCATCAAAGTCAAGGAACACTACCTGCCCCGCAGTAAATCCATGCGAGGCAGCGGTAATCTTAAGAAGTCCAGTGACTGCGTTGTCCGCGGTAGACGCGGTAGAAGTAATGCCGCTATCGCCATTTGATAGCACCGTCACCGAGGTAGTTCCACTCTTTGCCGAGACTATTGCATTAGAGACGTTGCATCTTGCGTTTCCAAAACCTGTGACGGTCAACCTTTGGCCAAGCTCGAACTGTAGGCTTGTTCCAGTATAGGTCACCGTTGTCGCTGTTGAAGTTGCGCCGGTGACAGTTCCACTTACTCGTACTCCTTCAACCGCGGTGACGGTTTTTTCGACCGGAGTGTATAGCGGGAAGACTTTTAGTCCGAGGTACAGGTTTCTTCTATTCTTAAACACGGCATAGGACTTGCCAGCCGTGTAGTGAAGTTTTCCAGTAAAGTACGTTGAAACTGCAGTCGTCCACGTGACCTGTGCTCCGTATTTTGGCGAGGCTGCATACAGCGGAGTTCCAGCGGTAAAGTCCTTTCCACCTGCCAAAAGAGTTAGTCCGGTTCCAGCGGTCCAGGAGGCCGCGCTGTAGTTTATCGCGTTTAGAGAATCCTTGTATTCAAAGGTCGGATTTTCTAATAAGTTAATGTCCTCAGCTGAGACATAGGAGACACCCGCGTTTGAGAAGTAGCCGTAGTCAAATTCTCTCTTTGAGTAGTCTCGCAAATAGAGACCAGCGGTTCTTAGATTTGGCGACGTGTAGAGCCCAACGTAGCTTCCACTCGACGTAGTCTCGTCATCAAGTCCAATGTCTAGGTTTTCTACGTATGTTCCAGCGTATACCAACTCAGCAGTTCCGCCACTAACGTAGTCTGCTGCGGCGTCACTAAGCACAGTAAAGTAGGTCGACGTAGCTGAATCGATTTCGATGTCGTAAAAGTTATAGTCATCTGGGTCTATACCGCTTATCGTGACGTACTCGCCGGCGTTGAATGTATTGGCAGCGGTGAACTTGATAACTCCATCGCTCCAGGTGACCGCGGTTATAGTGGCTACCTTTTTATTAAATCTACGCGTGACTATCTCATTGCTGATGGTCCAGTTTCCAATTGTTCCAGAGTTTGCGTTGATGTTTCCACGAACAAACACGTTTGCAAACTCAGAGTTTCCATCTCCGTCGATACTCCAGCCGGAGTATCCCTCGACGTAGTTAGCGCTTCTTATGGTGTTGTCAGATAAAACAACTTCTCCCGTTAGGTTTGTCGCCGACACCGCGTTGGCGGCAAGTCCAGTCGTCCTGGTCCTGTTTCTTTCAACCTGTGAAAGCCTGTTCTGCATGTCAAGAATGTACGCAGCTACGTTTCTTTTTCTATCTTCGTTATAACTACCCATTAGTAAGACCCCTGAATGTATTCATCGTCAGCTGCAATTTGCGCCGGGAACCGGTCGACCATCCACTCGGTCTTTAGATTTAAAGTGACTCTCTCTGGTTCAGCCGGAGAGTTTGGCACCTCTACCGTGTACCCATCTATCTTTCTAACAAAGGTAGTGTTTCTTGGCTCCAGCCCGCTCTGCAGTCTTTGTTTTAGGAATGGATTGTCGATGTTAACCTGGCACCAGTCTCCTGGAGCGTAGGTACCAACCTGCGGCTCAAAGTTTCCGTTTACCACGACGCTGAATTGCCCAGTTGGTGGTCTACTTTGAGTTAGATAGCGCCTAGCTGTTTTGTATAGGTCAGCCTCTATATCGTTATTACTCCAGCGGTCAACGTTGCCTGGAGTTTTACCGGTGAAGGCGTTGGCAAGGATAGGCCATTCCGCCTTTTCAGTTCCCTCTAGCAGCGGCCACCCGGCTCCAAGAAGGTCAGTCGAAGAAGCCGCTGAGCTGTACGGGTTTGTTTCTGCGTCGCCTGTCTGCGTGTCGCCAACGACGAAGAACCTCGTGTTGCCTTCCTCAGCAGATTCCGCAAGAGAGACGTTGATTATGTTTCCAGGGTACTCAAACTGCAGCTGGTCGGCGCCAAATCTGCTTGGGTCAGAGACCTCGCCCGGCTTTGGGTCGTAGAAGTTTATTGGAATAAACACAAACGTTTTTTCAAACTTATTAGTAGTCGCGTTGTAGTTCGCGTCTATTCGGTATTCAAATCCATTTATTGAATTTGAGTATGTGTCAAGGTGCTTAGCCACGTTTTGATAGTCTGAGCCTTTGATAAAGTCCGTGCCAGAAACTATTCCTCCATCTAGAGTGGCAGTCGCAAGCGTAGTCGTGACAGCACTAATGTTTGTAGTAGTCATTTGCGGGTAGCTCACAAAAACGTTGCTGCCAAAGTCAAGTACCGAGCTTTCGCCGAAGGCCGCGATAGTCGCGTTATTAAAGTCTACGTCAAAGGTGTTTCTAGAGGTATCAACAGCCTTCACCTCAAGAGAGACTCCATTTATCGCATTGTATGGACTTCCAGACGCACCAGTCAATTTGACGTTTTGCCCGACTGCGTAGTTATATGTCGCGTCAGTAGTAAATCTCAACCTGGACACGTTTCCAGCAACGCTAATAATCTCAGTATTCTGTAGCACCGCGCATCTTCTAGAAAGTTGGTAGGTGAAACTTGTCGAGGTCGGCTCGCTATAGATTATGTAGTCTCCATTAAAAATAGACAAAGTCTTATCACTAGAGATTATTCGTACAATTATCTGCGAGCTTCCGCTATACAAGATACCACTCGCGGTTCTCTGTGAAAGAGTTCTGCTTGTTCCATGTATAAACTTTACAAACCATGGACCGGCGTCGTAGTTTGCAGTTCCATTTACCTCGGTGACTATGTACGTTGCGTTGTATTCATTTTGTATAGTCGGGTTTAGAGGAATTTGTAGGTTAGAAATCTTTACAGTGTCGGTAGGAGAGATGTTGTGGCGTCTGTCAAAGTAGATAGTTGTAGTCGTGCCAGACTGCTCTATACCCGTAATGTTGTTGACTACTGATGCTCTGTTGAAATTATGAGGAGTTGCTGTCGTTATCGTAGCGATACCGTCACTCGATAGCGCGACGCTCTGTATCTGTTTTTCAATTGAAAAGTTTAGTCCGCCCATGTCCGCTGAGTTAGGGAATTCTCCAAATGACTTGGACCTAATCGCGTATGGCTTTATGAGTTGAGCGACGTGCCCCGCGGAAACCTTGGCGTAGTCGTCGATTCGCTTTAGGTAGAACGTAATCTTTCCACTTTGCTTTATAAAGGCGTTCTTAGTAGACTGTCTAGTGGCAAGAACTTCTTCGTACTGTAGCACTACCTCGGTTCTTGTAATTTTTTTGTCAGTGCTCTTTTTGTCTGGATTGTCCACTGACTTACTTCTCATCGAATCAGTTGTTGAAATAACTATAGCGCGTTTCTTTTTAGTGGTGTCATACGCTGAGTTAGAGTTTGTCTTGCCCTTTTCAGTCGTGACACTCAGGTTAACTACGTCACCTTCTCTAAGTCCTATGGTGTTGTCGGTCAGGTTATAGTTTCCAGGAACGTACAACGTCACGGTCGCAACTCCACCGCTGACTGCGTATTTTAGGTAGTCAAATTGAATGCTCTTACTTGTTTCAGCCTGCACGCCCTCTGGCTGCTTTCCTTTCACGCTTTGAGCTGGCGAGTTATAGGTCACTTCTACGTACTTGCTAGAAATTGCGCCACTATTCTTCCAGACTAGGCGTGTTATCTTTGCCGCGTTTGTGTCGTATAGGAGAGAGCCACTGTTAGGCAGGTCTATACTTTTAGCGGTTATGTAGTCTCCAATGTTCAGAGAAATGTTGGTGTAGAGGTCTGAGATTAGGTCAGTCACGGCGTCTGGGTTATACACTCGTATAGTGCACTGTGTCTTTTTTAGTTTTCCATCCCAAGAGATTTTCTTGTACCTAGGGAACAAGCGCGTCTCAGCCAGTTCGTACGTCGCATCTGGCGAGCTAACCTCGCTTGCGGCTACGTAGTAGGATACCGTGTATACCTCGGTCTCTAGATCGTTGCTTACCTCTGACACCGTGTAGAACCCGCTAACTAAATTACCTTCCGCAGTTCCAACGTTGAGTACTCTAAACTTTTCTCCAACTATAAGCTTACTTGGAGCGTCTAAGGTGAGCACAACCTTTACGCGACCTCCGCTTGCAGTAGTGGTATCATAGCCAACGATGCCGGTCTGGGTCAGAGTGACTCCAGGCTCAATCTGGTTGTTCGCAAAGCGATAAGACTGAAAGTCCTCGAGCACGTTGCGCAGCAACTCTCTTACGTACTCGTAGCTATTTACGCCAACCAAAACGGTAGCGCTAAGCGAGCCATCTGGTGAACCCCAGAACTTACTTGTTTGCACCGTGTTTGGAAAGACCTCTAGATACGCAGTCGTTTGAGCAGGCAGCGCGACGGCGGTGGTTATTTTATCGTTCTGGTCTCCGGCAACCTTGAACTTTATGACGTTCTTTTGAGAATTTTTTCCTATGTCCAGGACCGTGTATCCTACGGCCTTTACGGAGTCGGTGCTATCCCATCCGTTGTTATTTACGTAGCCGGCGTAGTTCTTTTGAGTCGTGGTGCTACCTGTTAGCCCGTAGACGTAAAAGCCTGCTCCCTGAATAAGACTGTGATTTGCAGTATCTAGCGTAGCAGTTACAGTTCCAGTCTTGTCGATCTTGCACGCAGTTATCTTGTATCTTGACTGCACCCAGAAGGTTGTAGCCGTAGTGACTAAAGACGAGATAGCGTTCTTTGGCACGTTTAGGTCGACTAACGTAGGTCTTAGAATGTATGGCGTCAGCTCTGACCCCGTCACGTTAGCGCCGCTGTACGTTCCTAACGTAGGAGAGTACGACAGACCTTGGTTCTTTACCGTGACCTTGCTATTTACGGAGTCTACGTTTGTGATTATCGGAAGCACGTCTGCGTCGCCGATTAGCCCTTGCTCGTTTAGGTCTCCAAGGTCAAAGGTTCCAGTTCCTCCGAGCGGAACTTGGTTCAGCACTCCCGCGAGCTGCACGTACTGCCCTACGTAGAGGTCGGTAACGTTGTTTAGAGTAAGCACGTAGTTGTCAAATCCGCCGCTCTGGCTCACCACGACTGTTGTAAACGTTTTGCTTGTTGGCTTGACTATGTCTACCTCGCCAAAGGAGCTAGAGGCTGCAAGATTGGTCACCGTCTTGCCATTTACTACCTTGTATTTAGTATAGGTCTTGTTGTTCACCGCGCCGGTCGGAGCCTTAGCGGTAAACTTGTTTCCCACGTAGTCCACGCTTGTGACCACGTAGACTCCGTTGTACAGATTTAGTTCACTTGCAGTTCCAGCGATGCAGCTTCCAGCGAAGCCAGTTATGTTTACGGCTGTGCCAGTTGTAAAGAAGTGAACGTGCTTAGTATCTAAAAAGAACGTCACAGTTCTGTCAGCTGCCACGCTGGTTTTAGAGGTGACTATCTTATTTATGGCTATCTTAGTGTCTTTTTTCCCGATGTCGTAGATTACCGAGTATGGTACGTCATCTCCGTCTCCCGGACTGGCTATACATCTGTAGCTGCCATTGTAGAACTCAGAGACATTAGAAACTGTGAACCACTGATTGGCAAGAAGAGTCGGGTCGTCGTTTAGGACTATCTCTGCAACTACCTTTTTATACCCCTTGTTGTATGAGTACTTAGTTGACGTAACGTTTGGCACGACAACCTGTGACTCATAAATTACGTCGTTCACTGGCACAGGGTCCGCTAAGACCTTTAGCTTAAAATTGTCGTACTTGTAGTAGATAGCCGCACCGTCGTACTGCAGATTTATTGAGTCACCAGGCATGAAACCATGCGAGTCGTTTTTGTCAACAACTACGCGTGCCTTTCCGCTGGCGTCTGTGTAGTCTCTAATCACTCTTGAATTATAGCTAAATGAGTAGGTTTTCCAGATAAGTCTTCGGTTTAGATAGCTAGGAAACTCCAAACCAGTTAGAGAAATTATTCTTTCAAAGATGTTGTACTCTCGAGTCCAAAGCAACCCTCCCCACACAACGGCGTTATTTCGCAATACGTATAGCGCTGTCTTACCAGGCATAGTCGCGTTATACAGCTCAGATACGTTTGTTCCAGGCAGAACTGGAATGGTTCCAGAAAACGGTCCTGGAGACTTTAGGTTTCTACCAAACGATACGTTTGTTAGTTGTAGCTCTAATAGAACTTCACCAGTAATAAAATTGGCGACAAGGTATCGATACTTTGGAGTGTCAACGCTCATGTAAATCTCCGTCTAATCGTCTTTCATGGTCAAGTTATATTTTATCCGGTCCAGCCAGAGCGATACTTAATCGCAAGTCTAGCGCCGCTGTCGGAGCTAGTTAGCTGCAGACTATTCTGTCCAGGTCGTAGCTTTATCCAGTCAAAGGTAGTGGACACGTACGCTCTTGCTCCAGCGGTAGCACCATCTAGAGTTATACTCTTAGCATAGGTATCTATAACCAAGTTTTGCCCCGCAGTTAGCGCTTTGACGAGGGTAATTGTTTCAGTAGTCGACACGCTGTCGTTGTCAAACACGCAGGTCACGAAGGCGCCTATAGGCGCAGGACCAGTTATAGTAAAGACAGCGCCAACGGCTATGTTTCCAAGATTGTTTATTGGAATAGCAGTCGCTGGAGCTGTGCTAGAGACTGACTCGTAGCCAAGCTTATCGGCGTAGTTCCAGCTGTACTTTATAGGGTCTGGAGCTCTAAGTGGAATCTCGAAGTTATGCTTTCCACGAGCTGTCATGTTTGTAAGAACTGGCTTAGCGGCAAGTCTTACGTACGCAGCCTTGGTCGGCTGCTCGTCGACTATGAGCCAGGCTCCACCGTGGGCTGCGTTTATCGCCCTAAATAAGTTAGACTTAGCGTCATCCACGTAGCTCGCGTCACGTGGCAGGAACGAGCCTGTAAGGCTAATCTGTCTAGCAAGTCTTCTTGGATTCGAATCAAAGGAACCGTCTTCTAGACCACGCGGAATGTCAGGTAGTTCGATGTCTGACATTCCCCACCAGCCAACCATGTCAGTGCAGACCCACACTACGTTGCTCGCGTCTATCGTATTTAAAGTAAGCCCTGCAAAGGAGATGTCGGCCTTTAACTGAGGTCCAGTAAGGTGACGGTTTTGAATAGACGTTGGCAGCGGCGCGATTACTTCGTTAACTATCTCGGTCTTTTGACTCTGTGTTAGCGCGAAGAAACTTAGCTCGTCAGCGTAGAAGATGTCTCCGTTTGATGGAGCGTCTGCTTGTGAAATCTCAACCGTGGCCTGTGTTGCCGTGACAGGAGCAGTCGCGTACATAGCAAATGGCACCCAGCCTCTGCCAGCGTAGATGTTTATGACTGAGCGCGTGGTTGAGACAACTAGAGTGTTAGACGCATCGTACCATCTTATGTAGATGTTTAGCGTGCACGAGTGCCCGACCTGATTTACCAAAAGATTTCCAGTAAAGCCGTAGACTCGAGTAGGGTCGGCCGGGTTAGTTTGAGCCGAGGCAAGCGCTATCTTGTTAGTAAGCGCGAAGCCGGTGTTAGCTGCTGCCTGCTTGGTCACGCTTAGACAGCCCGCGCCACTCTTTGGAGCTGGAGTAGTTACGCGGGCTATAGTAGAGTTTAGCGCCGTCCACCCCGCAGCGTCGACGTCGAAACTTGAATTAGTCAGTAGGTTAGTTGGCATTAGCGTCCGTACTCATCAGTTCTGTCTAAAACGGCCTGGTAAGAAAGTCCTAGGACATTCTGGGATAGAGCATTTGTTTCAGAAATTCCCATTCTCTTTCCGCCAATCGTAATCACCGGGTATGCACTCTGGGTCAATCCAAATCCAGCAGCGTACAACGTGGTTAGAGTTGTCTGCTTGATGGCGTCTTCCTTGCCTAGAGTGACTAGAGTTTTAAGAAGCCTATTTCCACCCTCGATGTTTTCCTTTATGCTTACTAGCGTGCCGTTCTGCGTCGTCAACTGGGCGTTTATGGCGGTCCAGTCAACAGAACCAGCGGTAGGAACCGCGGTGGTCGTGGTCGTGGTCTTAGCAGTGCTAGTTTTTGTACCAGTTGGTGAAGAAGAAGACGTGGTAGGAGTCGAAGCAGTGTCAACCGGCGCGCCGCCAGCGTCTCTGTCTATGATGTTTCCGGTAGCAGGGTCTATAGAGTATCTAGCGTATTTAGTGGTAAGCTGACTGCGAAGTCCTTGATAGGTGGATCTTGCGTTTTGGGTGACAAGCCGTTTTTGCGCGACTACTTTTGCGTTTTCATCGGTGGAGTTTTTCTTAAAGTTGGCCAGTGCAGCCTTGTACGCCGCAAAGGCAGCTTCCTCGGTGTTTTTAGCTCCACTAAGTCGCTTTATGTCTGCCGTAGCAAAAGGAATCTTTTTAGCTATAGCAATCATGTTAGCCTGCTGTGCGCGAACCTTGGTCGGGTCGGTCTCGCTCTTAGACTTTTCAAAGTAGTAAATTAGTTGCTCAAACGCGCTTGATTTCTGAACGTTTTGCATCTCTACAGCGTTTGCGTACGCTGCCGCTAGTTTGTCGTCTCCCTTGTCCTTAGTTCCCTTGGCAGCCTCTAACTGTTGGTTAGCGGCTTCCATTTGACGAGTGGCAGCTTCCTTTTGGTCCTTGTTTATTTGCGCCCAGTCAACTTTATTTTTCTCGGTGACGTCGGTCAGGTCAGGACTGCTAGTTGAATCTACAGAGCCCATGTCGTTTTTTACTCCAAAGATAGAAAGTATTCCGCCAACGACAAGGTTTATTCCGTTGACCAAGGCGGTGATGATGTCAACTATAAAGGTTAGAACTGGAACTAGCACCTTGACCAGTAGAACGATCAGTGGAGCCACTGCTTGAAGCACTGTAGCTATAACGCCAATAATTATTCCAAGAACAGGCTTAAGTGCAGTCAGAAGCATGCCTACTAAGCCGCCTCCTCCGCCTTCTCCACCAAACAAAGCATCAAACAGCTCCATGAACGCGTCGATCAACGGCTGTAGAGCTATCATGATGCTCTTGAAGGTCTTCATAAGAACCTTGCCTACACTGTTCATGTAGGTGTTCATAAGGTCGCGGAAGTCCTTAGACTTGTTGTACAACGCAACAAGTGCCACGACCAAGGCGGCAATGGCTAGGATTACCCAGTTTCTCTTTAGCATTCCGCCTAGAGCTCCAAAGCCCTTGCCAATGTCACGCAGCGCGGTCTTAGCAGCGATACCCATTCTTTGGAATCCAGTAGTGGCTGCGTCTGTAGCTGGAATTCCCTTAGCGTAAGTTAGTGGACCTGAGCCAGCAGCAAGACTCTGTCCTTGGCTAAACGCCTTAAGCTCTTTTCTGCTGCCTGCGCGAACTGACGTCATCGGCATTCCAGCCATCGCGTCTGCCTTGCCAATCGCTAGACCCTGCCCAGTGATTTCCTTGATGGCGCGTCTGCTTGTAGGTGCCATGTACTCAGTTCGTCTACCTGCACGAGCTATCTTACTAAACCGCGCGTCCGAAGGCGCGGCAAGAGTGTCAAGAGCCTTGCTGTGTCTTCCAACCTTCATGATACCAGTATCTAGTTCGGTAAAGTACCCAATAGCCTTTTTCATTGGAGAGGCAAACACCTGTATGTGACCGGCCAAGGCCATAAAGACTTTTTGTCCAACTGAGCCGATTGTTCCTAGCGCAAGCAGGACACCAGTTATTGGACCAAGCCAAGTCATAATGCTCTTGACCCACGGCTGATTGAAGAAGTCTCCAACCATCTTTAGCGCTTTAGTGAACGTGTCAAAGAACGCCTTGATTTGCCCTGGGTCTGTGAAGGTGTCGATTACTCGAATGATTTGCTTGACTAGTCTTCCCATCGCGGGAGCTGCCTCGCGTGTCTTCTTTAGAATACTTTCAAAGTTAGGAGCAGCCTCTCCAATTGTTGCCCACATCTGCTTGATGTCTGGGTCACCGGCCATCGTGAATAGCGGCTTGATAAACTTTCCGATTGTCTGCGACATCTGCTTGAAGTTAGCGGCGCCATCCTTGAAGTAGGAGAACAGGCTCTTTTGTCCTGGCGCGGACTTTGTCCACTCGGCGAACTTTCCGGATACGTCCTTTATCCAGTCGAGAAGCATTTGCCCGCCAGAGCCTGGTCCGGCGTTAGCCTTGGTAAAGCTGTTAAGCATCGTAAATACGTTTTTAATGATAGCGCCGAGCTTAGCTGCGACTACTCCCGCGTTTTCAAAGAACTTAGTAAGCTCTCCGCTGTCCTTCTTAGACTGGAATAGCTTAGACGCATTTCCCGTGGTCTTTTCAAGCCAGGTACTAAACGTTTTGATAAGAGGTTGCGCGGCGGAAACCCACGTCATTATAAGCTTAAATACGTTTCCAAAGGTTTTTCCTAGTTTAGGTAAGGTATCTCCTGCTCCAGCGAAAACCTGGCTTAGACTCTTTTTAAACTTAGGGTCGTCAAAGGCGCCAAATAGACCTTTTACTAGTCCTGACATTCCCTTCGACAGATTTCCAATTCCTGTCTTAAACATTCCAAAGTCGCGATTAACAAGAGTGCTGATTCCGTCTCGCAGTGCAGGAATAAAGCTGTCAGCCGCTATTCCACGAAGCTCCTGCATCTTTGGACGGAGAGTCACGAGGAACTTAGTAAACGCAAGCTGTGTCTTAGTTAGCGAGGCAAATGGCTGGTAAGCCTGAGTAGCGGTAATACCCTTATCTACCGCGCGAGTGGCTTCCTTTGTTTTGTCGATAGCCTGTCTATATGATAGGTCTGCCTGCTTGTACGCAAGCTCAGCCTGGCGTCTTGCCTGAGTATTAGGCGGAAGGTCCTGAACTCTTTGCAACGCGATTTTAGCCTGCTGCAGTGCAAGAGCTGCTCCTTCTTCTGCGTAGGCTGCACCCTCTGCCTCGAACTTTAGATTTCTAAATTCAAGACGTGCCGCCCGGAAGGAGTCATTCAGCGCGGTCTGCGATTTCCAGAGAGCTCCGGTAGCCTCCATAACTCCCTGCATGGCAAGTTTGGTGGCAAGCATTCCAAGTTTGAATTGAATAAAGACTCCAGCAAGAGCCACGAAGGCTGGAGCTGCTGCAGCGGCACCAAAGATAAGAGCTCCAAGTCCAATGACTAGGTCTGACACGCTCGTGATTACAGTTCCAATGATAGCTGTCATCTTCATACCGGACTTGGTAAGTTGATTGAAGGATTCTCTAGCCTGCTTAACTTCCTGGAATACCGCAGAGCCTGGCTCGATTAGAGCGTCAAGAAACTTAGGACCCTTTTTAGCGTTGCTAATAAACTTTTGCTGCATTCTAGCAGCCTCATTTTGAGTCTTACGAAGCGCCGCGAGCGCCTGTCCGCTTCCTCTGTTTAGTCCACCAGTCATTCCATCGCTGATGCTCTTAGAAACTGTGTCGCCAATTTTCTTGCCGATGTTGCCTGCGCCGGTAGTGTTGACCTTGGTCTTATTTAGACCTTCTTCAATTTCTCTACCAATGCCTTTGGTTATGGCATGAATGTGCACATAAGCACTACCGACTATGTTACCGGCCACTACATCTCACCTCCTAACCTAAGCTAATGGCGCGTCTAGCATCGAGCCAAAGGGGCGCTTTCCATCTACGTCGACCGTAGTAGGAGCAACGTATGGCTTTACTTCTCTTGCTTTTTTCACTGGGTCTACAGGCTTTAGCTCTTCTTCCTCTAGGTCGAAGTCAGCTACGTATGTAGTAGAACTGTACTTGTTGGAGTTCTTACTGCTAACTCCATACTTGTACTCTATGTTGTATAAATCCTTATACATAGCGGAACGCACCTGAGAGTGCGCCTCCGCCTGCTCGCCCGATGCGTAGTTTATGTCCTGGTCGAAGAAGTAGTGAATGACATCTAGCATGTCTGCGGCATCCATGTCCGCTAATCTAAGGCCATTCACTAGTGCTCTTCCGTTAACTATGTGCCAGAGGTCTATTGCCCAGCCTGCTAAACCTCTGGCTGCTGATTTGGGCGTGAAGTGTACTGTTCAATAAGCCAAGCACTGATTTCGCTTAGAGTCTCAACTGAGACAATCTTGTCCTGACTGTCGAGAAGCTCGTTAAACTTTTCAAGGTCTTCCTTTAAAAGTACCTTGCTAAAAAATGTTGCAAGTGTTCTTGCTGAGACCGCTGGGTCCTCAGAGGAAGAGTCGGCCACAAGTTCTAGCATAACTTTTCCTTGAACGTTAGGCATGCATCTGTATTCTTCTCCATAGAGCTTAAATACAAGAGGTTCCTTTGTGATGTCTGATACTCCAGAGCCAAAGTCTTTGAATCTATTTGCTGTCATTAGCGTTTTCCAATCTGCTGTATAGGGTGTGTGTTACGGTATTTGGATATGGGTGTTGTCCCTAAACGATTGTACCATCGTACAGCAAAGGTGACTTATTACCTTATGCCCCAAAGAGCCTCTAGCATTGGAAGTGTTAGATAGTGGTTTGGTCTTGTTCCAGGGTGGCGTACAATCCGCGTGTGCACCATTCTTCCATGGGAAACGAAACGCAGCATTTTAGCCTGGTTAGGCACTATAAGATGTGGCCGTGTTCCTTCGTGATGTAGGTACGCGTAGTCTAGCCCAGAGCCGATTATGACAAACTGTCCGGCAGGAATTCTAATGTGTGTTGGACGAATGCTTTGTCTAAGAGCTCCAGACTTTACGCCGACCTTGCCCTTAGCGCCTACAAGAATCTTTTTAGTGATTCTCTTGTGTATAAATCTTCCGGTCTGCCCGGCAGGCTCGTTGAAAAAGTTGTCGAACGCCGGCTGATTCTTTTTGAAATTGCCTATTTTTTCTACCTGAATAGCCATTATGGAACCGCCATAGTTAGCTGCATATTTACTAACTGGATTCCACCGGTAGGCTCTGCCACGTCGACAGTTGCAATTACTCCAGGGCCAAAGGTGCTGTCGTCCCACATGTCAAAGAGACGAACAGATTCTATGAGAATCCAAGCGTCTATCGCAGATAGAGATGACGCCTTTTCTATAGTCTCAGCAGACGGAGGTCGTCCGTTTTGACCAGACGTAGGAAACGATCTAGCGATACTTACGGTCATTGTGACAGTTCTTGGCACGTTACAGCGCTGTGGCTCTGAGGCCTGGTCTCCCGGCGCGCCTAAATACAACTGGCTAAATGAGGCAACTACCTGTTCACAGTCTATAACCGGCGTTCCCATCGTCCAGTATTTCTTATTTGGAAGTGGGACGTTGTACGATTGGTAGATAGAGCAGACGCGCTCGATGACGCCATCCATCATGTTTTTTAGATGTAAGGCGTCTACCGAAACGTCAGCTAAGTTTACAGGCAGGCTCAATGCTATTCAGCGTCTTCTGACACTGCCTCTTCAACAACCTCAGGTTCTACAACCTCTGGCTCTTCAACAACCTCAGGTTCTACAACCTCTGGCTCTTCAACAACCTCAGCCTTTTTTGCAACCTTAGGCTCTTCTACAACCTTAGGCTCTTCTACCTTCTGCTGGCCAACAGCGACAACTACTCCGTTTTCAACGTAGATAACGTCGTCAGCAGTAAAGTTAGTTTGGTATACTGTCATGATTACTCTTTCTTTGTTAGGTGGTGTATAACTGGATTTTTAGATTTCCTGTAGCTAATTCTACTAGACTCTCGACTCCGCCGACAATCTTAGTTGCGTATAGCGTCCAGGTTCCCGGGTCGACCATTCCAAGAATAGACAACGCGTTCTTATAGTCGATTGAAAAAGATACGTCAGACGCGCCGACTAATGCGCCTGGTAGTTGCACGGACTTGGTGCCACTCCAGTTGTGCACTACAACTTTTGGAGACCAGCCTGGCTCGTCGACAAAGATAGTCGTGTCTAGTCCCTTGCCGACCGTAGAGTAGTTAGCCGTGTTGTCCTTGATTATGACGATGTCAAGCAAAGAGCTAGCCGCAAGAACAGGACTCTTTGGAGTGTACCTACGCGCCCGTGGAACATCTGGAGAAAAGACTCTTGCACGGGACTTAGCTCCATCGGGGTTTACGGTCTTTAAAAACAAGTCAATGGCGTAAAGACCTGTCCGTAGCTCTGCGATAAAGTCCTGGCTGTCGAGCAGCGTGTAGGAGACTCCTTGACGAGAGATAGACGTAATACGCTGTGGAAGCATGCAGTCATCGTCTCCTGCCCAGAGCTTTGCAAATTCTAGTGCCAGCGTGCGAGCGGCCATTTTTCCAGCGGCTGGAACCTCGCTGCCGTACGAATAGGTGACCTCTATGTTACACGGAGTCCACGGCACGCCTGAGGAGGCTTGGATTGTTGAGTGGTCTACTAAGTAGTACCCGCTCGGGTCTACGATTTTACCGTCTCGAGTTCTAATCGCATGTATCTGCGTGACCGGTCTTCCGCGTAGTCTAACTCTAGACTCTGGAGATAGCCCGTCAGCGACAAGTTCGGCGTACTGGTCGAAGTCAGAGATTGGGATGTTGTATACCTCGCCGGAGATAAGAGCGGCGTAGTAATTTTTAGAGGACGCGCCGATGCGATACGCGCGCTTCGCGCAAACGTATTTCTCGGTGACGGTGGTTACTCCGGTGTATTTTCTACCGGACATTCCCCAGAGTAGGTACGAAGCGGCCTCGCAGGCTTCCTGAGCAAACTCGGTGTTAGCGTATTGACCAAGTTCGGCCGGTGTTACCCATAGAGCTGTCATTTAGTCTCCTTTAGCTAAGAAAGAAGGCGACGCGTCTAGATTGCATTTATTCTTGACGCGCCGCCCTTCTTAATACTCTTACGCGGTTGGGTCCTCGTTTGAGCTGATTACGCGGTCAACTGCTAGGTCAGCATTGAAGTTGACGTTTCCAGGGACGTTGTAGCTTGAAGCTCCGCTGACCGATGGAACTGAGACAACTGAACCAGAAGGTACGACAAGAGCTACAGTTCCGCCCGATGTCCAGGTGCCCGAAGGTGTCGTGTCGATGGTTAAGGTTGTCGTGCTGCCGACTGCTGTGATAAGCGCGTTAGTTACGTTATACGCACCTGCAACAGATGAGACAGCTTCAGTGACGTTGATTCTGTCTCCAACCGCTAAGCCGTGAGCTGAAGCAGTGGTAAAGGCGCTTCCGCTTGTGCCTGCGGCCAAGAGCATTCCAGCAACGTTCGCGTGAGTACGTGCGTAGGTGAACGAAGTCGTGCTCGGTACACCGCTGATGGCGTATGAACCATCGAACAGAGTACGAGTAGCAGTTCCGCCGCTGACGTTGACCTCTGTGACGTTGTCCGCGGTCTTCGCGTAGGTGAGAGTAGTTTCACCGGCAGGCACGCTTGCAACGGTGTAGGTGCCGTTGAAGGTGCTGTCAACTCCGGCAACCACGATGGTGTCGTTAACTATGAAGTTGTGCTTAGCTCCAAAGGTAAGTGTAACCACGTTAGTGTCTAGCTTCTTCTTAGTGATTACGAACGAACGGTCAACACCCTCAACTGTAACGGTCTGACCGTTTACGAAACCGTGAGGTGTGGTAGTAGTCAAGGTCACCACGTTAGAGCTTAGTTTAGCTGTAGCTGTTACAGCTGAGATTCCGTCTAGAGAGGTAACTGCGTTGTAGGCAGGAGTGTTGAGCTCAGTAGAGCCTTCGCCGATGTAGTTCCAGGTGTAGAAACCCTTTAGACCAGTTGGCGCCCAATCTGAACGCGCGTATGAGTACGGACGCTCCGCGGCGGTTGGGAATTCCCAACGGCCATCAGGACCCCAGTTGAAGTTGATGTTTCCTAGACCATAACCTTCGAAGGTGCTTGCAAGCATGCCGTTTTCGATTACGCGGTCGCCAGACTGGCGCAGCTTCACGAACGGGAATACCCAGTAGAAGAAAGGAAGGCTTGTCGCCCTCTTTCCATCCTTGATTGCAAGTGACCATGCCTCAATAGCTACACCGTAGCCAGCAGGGTCGTCTCCAACAGCTGGAGCTGCCCAACCAATTGAGCTGGTCTTTGTAGCTGCGTCAGCGAGTGTTGTTCCAAGGTTCTTGCGAAGAAGCAGACCACCGGCAACTAGGTTAGTTAGCTCTGGGTCTGGTTCACAGATAGCAAGTTCCATGGTAATACGCTTTAGTGTGTCTGGAGACTTATAGGTCACGCAAACTGCGCCGTTAGCCGACTTCTCGGTTATTTCGTCGCCTTCTTCGTATTCTGGAGTGAACGAAACACGCATGAAAGCTGACGTTACGTAGCTGTCGCCTGGTCCGTTTAGTAGCTTACCAGCGGCGTCCAAACGGGTGACACGGATGGCCACACCCTGGATGCTGGCTGCGTAATCTTGAGTAGGCATAGCCTTTTCTCCTTATTTCTTGTTAGGCTGTTAGATCGACTCGAACAGCTAGGTGGATGGATGTGTCAAAGTAAACAGCCGCTGGGCGGATTGCTTTGAGACGCATGTCATTTTTGTTACCCGACACGTCATAGCCTTGAGCTAAGTTGTCGTTTACGACATCGACCTTGCCCACGTATGAGCGAACAGTTCCTGTGCCGTAAATCCATTTTGCAGAGTTGGTTCCCAACTGCTGAATAAAGCCAGTAACCGGTTCTTGACCTTGGTTAGTGGCACTTGCAATAGTAATTGTTACTGTGTCAGCGTCGACTTTAGTGACAACTGCTGTAGAAGTAGAGGACTGGTTGATGTTTGCTCCAACTACAGAGTAGCGAACAGTGTCACCTGCAAGTAGGTAGTGGTCGCCTGAAGTGTTGATAGTTAGCGTAGTGCTACCGCTAATAGTTGCTGTAGCAACCGCAATACGAGGACCGTTACCACTGTAGCCACTGCCGACAACTATAGGCGTTCCACCATAGGTCTGCAAGTGTTCACTAATTTTATCGTGAAAAAGCATATTTGAGTTGGCTGAAAAAAGAGCAACTACATCGCGAGTTGCGTGAATAACTCCCTGCTCGCCAGATTCTGATGCCGCACCAATGCCATGCTCTAGCACTGCCAAAGCACGTTTTGATGAAAGTCCCGTACCATCAAGAACGGTAACTCCAGAAGAAACTAAAGCGCGATTAGGGTGGCTTTCACTAATTCGAATACCACCGTCCCAAAGTTCTTGCTCCATAGCGTCTTGAGTGACACCCTCAAGTTGACGCTTTAGACGTTCGATGCGGTCAAGACCTAGAAATCCTAAGCCTGAGCGAAGCTCTTCTACTTCAACAAAGAAGGGATCAATTTTAGTGAAATAATTAGGGACACCTGCAGCTACAACTACAGAACTAGTAGTGTCGGTGTCATCCCAGTTTTTTGCTGCGTAGAGTTCAGTTTCGTATTCCTGCGAAAACCCACGAATCCACATGTCTTCGTCTGCAGAATTCTCAGGCTTGACTACTGCAAGTAGGCCAAAAGCGGAGGGCATAATCTTTGGTGCCTCTACTACGCCATTCTTTGGAAAAGCCATTTTTCAAATCCTTAATTTAAAATCTTACTCTTATTGCTGGGGTGGCCATAAAAGACCACCCCAGCAAAAAGACGTTGCTTTTTACAGGTCGTTAGATGTAGCAGCAGATGTTGTTGATGTTGCAGTTACAAGAGCCGCAGCTGCACCAGATACGTTGATGGTTGAGGTAATCGCTAGAGACTCGATACCAACCTTTGCAACGTTCTCGAATGTTTCAATGAACATCTTGTAGTCGTTTGTGCCAACTAGAGAGCTGTCACGGATGATACCTAGGTCTAGAGTTCCGCCGTCTAGGAACAAGAATGTTCCTTCAGCGAACAAGAACCAACGGAAGGTGTCCGGGAACTCGAGCAGTACACCGGCGCTTTGGGTACCGAATACACCGTTGTTTGAGCTGTCGTCTAGGTGAGTGACAACGTCAACGTTTAGAGCCGATAGGAAACCATCGATCTCTGACTTTGACACAGCTAGAGTGCCGTCGCCTGGCATTGCCAAGGTTAGGTCAGCTGCCATTGCCTCGTAAACCCACACCGGAAGGATTGCCTTCAGACGAGTCTGAGGATCGATACGGTGACGTGAACGGTAAGCCATAGCTGCACGACGCACCTGAACTAGGAAGTCACGAGCAAAACCAAGGTTGGTCTGCGTGGTGACTGCAGTAGAACCCGCGTTGATCTTAGCCAACAGGTTGTCCTCAGCTTCACGAGCGTGCTGTACTAGAGCAAGTTCGTTGTGACGAGCAATCAACTCTGGGTAAGCACGAGACATCAAGTTACCGAACTGTAGCTGTAGTGTTACAGCGTCAGTTGCAACGGTGTTTTCAGAAGCTGCAGATGCAGTGTATGAGCCCTTCACTGTTACAGGAGACACGGTACCGGAAGACGGAGTGCCTGAAATAGCAGTTGTGGTGTCGATGGTAATAGTGGTGCTTGTTGACGCAGTCACGTTAGCTGTGATGTTACTTAGTGTAGTAGCAGTTCCAATAGTACCAAAGGTTACCTTTGCGCCAACTGGAATAGTGTTGTTAGTTACACCAATTACGTATGCACCTGAGCTACCAGAAATTGCAGTCGCGCTAAGTGACAATGCAGTTAGTCCGTTTGCTCCGTATTGGTCAACACCGGCTGTCCAGATACCAACTGCGCTGTCGTATGTTGCGCCAGCGAAGCTAGGTGGAGTGATGAAACGGATACCGCCACGGTCAGCCTGGAAGCGAGGTAGAGAGTCGCGAATAGGACGAATGGTGGTAGAACCGATTGCAAAGATGTCGTACTTGACCTCGAATGGAGTAGCGTGACCACCAGAAGCAACAAGTGCCTCAGGTCCCGCGACTGCCTGAATCTTGGTCCAGTTTGACTCTGCGTCGGTTGTTAGAGTGCGTGACTCTGGGTACGCGGTGGTGAAGGACGCAACGATGTGCTGCTCTCCGTCTCCTCCGTTAACGCGGCGAAGCGAGTGGATACGCTTTTCCATAGCTGAAGCTACTTCGCTTAGGTTGTCGATGGTGCTGCCGGCGGTGTAGCCAGGAATGTCAGCGCCAGCGGTGATTGCCACTTTTGCTTCCTTAACTTCGACTACAGGCTGGCGGTCAGCTGGAGCCTGGAAGCTCTCTTCTGCTGAAGCGGTCACTGGGGCCTGCTCTTTCTGCTCTTCTTGAGGAGCACTAGGTGTTTCTTCGGTTGGGGGTACTTCTTCATCGGCGACAGGTTCGTCGGTTCCGGCTTCAGCAGTTGTTGATGCTTCTTGAGCGGCTTCGGCAGAATACACAGCTGACTCTTCAGTCATCTCGTCTTCCTTCTTCTCCTCTTCAGGAGTCTCTCCAACTTCTTCTGGTGCTTCCTCATGGGATGCCTCAGCGTCAGCTGGTGCCTCTTCCTCGCCCTTAACACGCATAGCAGCCTCGGCGGCTTGCGTTGCAAGCTCCTGGGTAGCTGCTTCGCGACGCTTGGTCTCACCGCGGACGGTGTCAAGCATGTCTGCGAGCGAAGTCATAGCGTCAACAGTCTGTGGAGTAGGTTCCTGACCCTCGACCGATTCGAATTCACTGATGATAGATGCCTGGAGCTCAGCGACTTGCTCGTCGCTAAGGTCAGCCAGGTTGTCTACCTGTGACTTAATCTGGTCCACTGTTCCTCCTAAGGACAGTTGAGTAAGTGTATTTCACTTACCACTTGTTAGTTCAAGGTAAAGGGACTCCACGCGTTTGCATGTAGGCGCTCCACCTAGTACATTATTGTATATTGCTTCTAAGTAAGCAACCGGAGTAAAGTGTTCATCTCGGCCGATAATTGGCTCTGACTGTACAGTGCTCCGCCTGACATAAAGTCTTGCAAAGGCTTGATTGCACTTCGCGCGTCTTTATCTCCTATCCTCGCTTCTACCCTTGGAATCATGCTTTTCACAAGATTCTTCAGTGAAGGAGGAAGATCGCTGAATGCCAGCTTTTGGTTCTCTTGACCAAACGGCAATGGCAGGTTGGCCATCGCAGCTCCAAGAGCACCAGCTGACTCTCTAATGTTTTCTAGTGACGGACCGGTTAGGGCTCCACTATGAACACGGTCGACGAGACTTATGACGTCGTTTGCACGAGCCGCAGCCTCTACGTAGTTGCCGGCGTTATTTATGTTTTCTGCCTCGGCAATTTTTTTAACAGCCGCGTCAAGGCCGGCGACACCTAGGTCTTGCTTTAGACGTGCTAGCACTGTTCTAAACTTTCCCTTGATGTCCCGCGGTTGAGTGTCTGCATTGTACTTATCGCCTTCTTGGTTGATAAGTCCAGCTGCGCTGGCCTCAACCGCAACTATTTTCCCAGGGCCTCCTGGGCGGCTGCAATCTTGGCTCTCATGGAGTCCACGCTTGCAGTCACAGGCTTCTTGCTTGGCATCTCGTCAACGATAGACGCGAATCTTGCCTTGGCACTGGCCGCGTTGGTTGCAAGCTCCTTGCCAGTAAACTGCTCGAGTTCACGTACTCTGGAGGCCAGTTCTGTCATTGGGTCCTGCTTTAGTTTAGCAAGAACCGCTGCACCAGCTGCAACCAAGGCCATAACCTGACCTGAGGCAACGCGTGCTCGTGCAATTGGGAATCCAGGAACGTTTACCTGACACACTGCAACAAGCTCAAGTGAGCCCTTGATTGGTCTCCAGTCACCTGAAGGAGCGGAAGCACGAAGTGCACGAATTTGCTCCGGCTGCGCGCTAGGACGTAGAGCTCCTGCAACCCAGATTCCAAACTCGTCTTCTCCAGCGTGCACGTCTGCAACGGCAGATGCTGTGTCATCATAGTGCTTGACTGCGTCGTAGGCACTTGCCTCGATAGATGCGTGTCCACCAGCGAGTGTCAACTGGCCAACAGGCACGTCCTTGCCATTATCGGCACGGACAACTCCTGAGTGGAAGTACGCGTAGTTGCTTCTGCTGCGCGGTGGCTTAGTACCCGCGGTCAAGCCGATGTGGTCAACGTGCCAAGCGGCAATGTGACCAAATACTCTACCACTGTCGTCGACAGTTAGCGGAGTCGGCTTAGACAGCTTAGGGTTTACAAACCAGTTAGCCGGTGGCACTACTGGAATCGATCCAGCAACTGCTCCACAGGCAACCAGTGCAGCTGCGTCACTTGCGTCGACATCGTCGACATAGATTCCATCGTTTAGAATCATAATTTCCTCCTGGGGATTTTCTAGCTCATCGGAGTCGATAAGAATTTTGCATTCCTGAAATGCTGGCTTAGGTACTATTGTAATGGCCATGACACGGGCCTTATTTATAACGATTTTCTCAGCGGAGATGTCGTCGTCCTCAGCAGCATCTTTTTTCTTGCTTTTAGTTTGTTTTGCCTCAAACTGGTCCATGTCCGCTGACACTCCACGAAGGAAGCCAGCACGAACAAGGCGTTCAGCCTCTTTGCCATGCTTGCCGTCATCAAAAACACCATAGGCATTTCCGATACCGTTTTCCACTCTTTCAAGACGGTCGACGCGACCAACTACAACAGAGCCACTGTGGCCCTCTCCTGTCTTTAGCTGCCATAGAAGCGGGATAGGCAACTCGCGAACAGTAATTGAGTCCTTCTTGAATAGACGGCCGTCACCAGACTCGACGTCCTCTGGGATTGCCAATGGAATTCTAAACGCCGAACCCGCGCCTGTCTCTACCGCTGAAGCAGTGAGACCCATTCTCTCTCGTAGGCCTGCTGCCAGTGCGTCTCGCTCGGCAAGTTCAATAACCTTTTCCTCGATGCTAAATAGCTTTAGACGGTCGCGCCAGGTCTTTTTCTTTAGATGGCCATACTTTTCCATGTGAGCTCGGTCACCGGTGTATTCACCAGTCACTTCCTTGTGACGAAGTTGACAGTATCCCTTAGCGCGTGGGCCTAGGTACTTAGACAGCTGCCTAACACATCTAGTCCAATCTCCACCGGTTCCCCAGCGAATCTTTTTAGCGCCCTTGCCTACAGTCCAATAACGGCGAAGCTCTTCTGCGTTTCCGCGGTTTCTGTCAAAACCTCCAGCCGCAACTATCGCTTCGAACTCTTCGTCGTCTAGAAGATTTAGCCTCTTTAGGTCATCGACAATCTGTGGCTCAGGCTTCCAGTGGTGGTCGTACACGTCGTCGTGCTCAACCATGATTTCGGTTAACTTCTTAGCCATGTCCTGCTCAGTCACAGCAGTCGGAACTCCCGTGTTCTTAGCGTAGACCTCTTCCATAATAAACTCTGAATTTGAGTTATGCTTTGCGCGGTCGAGTTTGGCGTGAGTAGCGGTGTACATGCCGGTTGCTTCCTTGTGGCGCAACTGGCAGTATCCCTTAGCTCTAACTCCAAGGAACTTAGACAGATGACGAACACAGCGAGACCAGTCACCCTTTGTGCCCCAGCGAATCTTAGCTGCTCCCTTGCCGTGAGACCAGTACCTGCGGAGTCTTTCCGCGTTGCCGCGGTTCTTGTCTACTCCACCTGCGGCGACCAGCGCGTCTTCCATGCGTACAGCGCTTGGACCCCAAAGCACCATCAGCTGGTGGTCAACTGAAAACACTGACGCGTTTAGTGCTTCGTACATGCCGTCAATCTGCTTTAGAGTAGCGTCCAGTGCTTCCTTATCAAGAGGCACGACTGGCGGAGGAGTAGCTGACTTTAGGTCCTGCAGAGCACTTGGATAGCGCACCCATTTCTTATCCTGACGACGGTATGTCATCGGCTGGTTAGAGGTTGAGCTCGCTGGAACAAGTGCAATAAGGTCAAACACCGCGTGAGGGTCATCAGGAGAAACAAATGCTAGGTACATAGGTTGCACGTCTGTTTTGCCAGGAGTGACCTCGGAGCCAGGTTTTGTCTCCTTGGCAGCCTCTTCTATGTCCTTTACTGTTGTAGGCTTAGCTGAGACTGGCTCAGCGGCAGACAGTAGCGCCGGGTTATCAGTAGACTTTGTTGAGATGCCAGCGGCCTTTTTGTCTAGCCAAGGCTTTAGTAGAGGGTGCTCATAGGATTTGTCCGTGTCTACTGAATCGCTGACTGAGTAGTCATCGGAGGTAGTCGTGCGCTGTGCAACTAGTCCTTGCTCAGTCGTGGTCTTTCTCTGGTCCATAACCCAACCAGGCCAGTCGTTTAGAATTAGGCCAAGGTCTTTTGCGGTAAGAGCAGGAAGTTCACTGTCGATTTTAGCGGCAGGAGCGTTGTCCTCCTTATGTGGCTCTCCTAAGATTCCCTTAGTGTCTACGGCAGGAGCAGGAGCTTCCTCTTTTTCTGCTTCTTTGTCTACCGGCATAGCCGCGGCTGCCATCATCGGATAGTAAGGGTCTTCGTCGCTCGCCCGCGCAACTCGGTCAACCATGCCCCAGTCTTCTTCGGCGATGGCGTTTCTAGCAAGAGAGGCCTCATGTGAGTCGATGTCATCAACCGACACGTTGGTGTACGGGTCCTGTTGAAGAAGCGCAGAAATAATTAGCGCCGAGTCAGGGTCGATTATGAAGTGAGACTTATCACAGTCGTCATACGGGTCATCAAGAGACTTGTCGTAGAAGTAAATGTCTCCATCGATAGAGCCTAGGTCGTCCCAGCCTCCGTCATCCCAGAAGTAGACACGCCCATCGACGTCGACCTTGTATAGACGGTCCATGCCGGAGCCATCCATACGAACACGAGCCATGAACTCAGGACCGCCATCGTCTAACGCGTGCGCGTCTCCAAATGCGTTTAAATCTGCTCCGTAGCCAGGCTCGCTAATAGCGTAGGTGTCGTCGTCTATTGAGTATCCCGGAAGAGCGTATCCATCAGAGGTAAGAGCCTTCTTGTTCTCACGCTCAACGATGTTTTTTGCCCAGCGCCAACCGGCGTCTCCACCCCAGAGAGCCCAGGCAATGCGGCCATTAGACGGGAATCCGTCTTCACCGCGTTCGTAGCCCTTAGCCTTTTTGTCTACCTCGTGACGAGGGAAGTACTTCGCGATGTGACGAACCTTTTGAAGTCCAATTTGACCGCCTTTGGCAAGAGTGCGCGCGGTGCTTAGACCGACTGGAGTTCCGCCGCGCTTGTGCTCCTTGCGCCACTCAAGCGCCTTCTTTGCCTCTGCCTGCACTGAGCTAGGGACAGTGTACAGTCTACCAGCAGCCGCGGTGATAACCGAAACGTCTAGAGACGAAAGTGCTGCGTCTGCTATCTCTAGCATCGCTGGAGTAACCTCGCAGCTCTTGCTCTTTTTCCAATTTTTCTTTGAGGCTAGAGCCTCCTTAGTTCCAGAGTCCACCACAAGGTTTTTGCTGGTGTCAACGACGACTGCGTTCTCGCCTTCAACCAAAAGAACTAGAGAAGAATTGTACCCTGCTATTTTTGCCATGGCGTGTCCTAGCTCATTTCCATTTCAAATTTATTGATGTCCTTTTCAGAGACCTTTCCGTTCTTCTCGTCATAGAACTTTACAAAGGCCGGAACCACGTCAAAGAGGTTTAGTCCATCAAGTAGCTCGCCCTTAGGGTCGTGAAGCTCAAGCCATTCTCCGCCTTTACGCGTGAAGGTCTTCTTTGCTCCGGTGTACAACAGGTAGACAACCTCGCCAGTTGTCTCGTCTGTAAGAGCCGTTAATGATTCGTTCATGAACAGATTCTCTTCTCCAATTTCCGCCTTAAAGCTGTTGACCAGGATGTCCTCTAGTATGTCTGAAGGAACTGGACCTTCTGTGCTTGAAGCCCAGTGGCCGTCCTCGTCTTTGAACGGTCGTACAGTATACATTGTACCTTGAAACTCAAATGTTATCTTATTGAGAGTAGGCATAAACTTAAAGTCATTTATAGACTTTAGCTCGTACTCTCTAACTCTGTAGACTCCCGAGGCCATCACTGAGTAGGCCTTTGACACCCTATCGTAGTTTAGCTGCACGGACACAATGGGAACGTAGCCGGTTATCTCGTCTAGGCGTGGCTTGCCTATCTGCAGGACAGCCGGTCCTTGCATGTAGATTTTGTCGCCACCGCGGTCTATTTTTCTAAAAATTGGCTTACCTTGCATCATCTCTACCTTAGCTTACCTGTATTATTTGCTCAATTGGCACTCCGCCAAAGTCGTAGACTCCACGCTTTTTAAGCGCCTTTATAAGTGCATCCCTATGCGCATCTGTTCTTACTTGTAGAGAGTCTAGGTCGTCAAAGCTAACTCTTTGCTTGAACATGGCCTCGTAGGAGCCAGGAACCATGTCGGTCATGGCTGTCTTGCTCTCGGACCTAGCGCCATACTTGTCAGTCGCGTTCGCCCAGAAGTCAAGTCTACGGAAGAGCTTCTCTGGAGAGAAGTAGATGGTAGGCGCTCCGTTGTAATAGCTTCCAGATTTGCCAGCCCAGGCGCCTTGTGGGGTCAAGAACACGTAGTCTCCACCGCCTGTTTTTACGTCAGAGGCGCTGCTCATTCCTGACGTCGGGATACCCTCTGTCCAGCGAGTGGTCGTAGAAAGAAGTCCGCCTTGAGGAGTCGCCAGCTTAGCGGCTACCGCGTCTGCAACTCTATCTCTAAAGTCCTCGTCGCTTTCTCCCATGTTTTGGGCTATTTGACCGGTACTGTGCCACGTGTGCTTGAAGTGAGCGATGTTTGTCTTTTTAGCAAGCGCCTTGGCCTTTTCTTCTGACAGCCTCATCTCGACTCTACCGCCGCCGCCGGTGGACATGGTCACGTCCTCCGGTCCGATGTCGAACTTAGCCTTTACCTCGTCAAGGAGAGTAGCTCTAGTCGCGCCACCTGGATTTGTTTTCGGGTTGGTCTTTCCAGCAAAGATGCTGATTAGGCGGTTTTCTATAAGTGTCTTAGCGTCCGCTTCTGTCGCCGGCCTGGAATCGCGGACTCCAGCCTGTGCCAGCACCTTAGCGATTGCGTCTGGGTCGTTCTTAGCTCCTTCTGGGAAGAGAACCAGCACCTTGTTGTGGAAGGCAATCACGTTGGTGCCGCTCGAGAGGTTGACTCCTTCTCCCTTAGCCTTTGTAGCGTTATCAGCTCTCATAAAGACAATCTTAGTGCCATCGTCTAAGGTGACCGTGGCGGTAGTTCCTTCGCTGCTTGAATACGCGGCTCCTGTCAAGCCTGCTGCAGAAAGCTCAGATGGGTCGTATGAAAGAACACCGTTGGAGTTAATCACCTGCTTTGGAACGCGCAGCGCGTCAGTGATAGTCACGCTCTGGTCGCCTTCTGCCGCGCGTTTCATTAGGTCATTTATAAACGCGTCTCCAGCCCAGGCAGTTAGCTTAAACTTCGCGGACAGTGAGTCCTCACCCTTTTCGTTGATTGCTCTCATGAATCTAACGTCTAGGTCCTCAATTGAGTCTGAGTCCCAGGCTGCGGAGGCTCCTCTAAGAGCGGCCTGCGGGTCGTCAGGGTTTAGCGTTGTCTCTACGGCCGTTGAGAGAGATGGGATGCTGGTAAAGCCGGACTCAGTTGGAGGCAACGGGTTGTCGACAACAACCTGTTGAGCTCCAAGCGCGTTCTTGGTAACCTTCACGTTGCCGTATGAAACTCCAGCGGCAGTGGTCTTCTGTCCCGGGTCAGAAAGTTGAACCGGGACTGCGAGTCCCTCTCCGCCAGTCTGCCCGTAGTTCATTAGGCCTTTGACGTATCCTTTTCTAACGTGGGTAGCTGTGTACATTAGACCGTTGTAGTCCCTAACCTGTTTATCGGTCGCGGTGAGCTTACTTCCGGCTCTTGACTTGATGTGGCCATCGCCAAATTGGACCTTGAAGTAGCCGTCTCCCTTATCCTCGACGATAAAGCCTTCCTCCCCCTTCGCGTCTTTCACGATTCGACCAGTAAAGAACGGTTTAGAAGCCGCCGCGGCCTTTTGCTCAGGAGTAAGGTCCACTCCTGTCTTCTCCATGTTCTGCAGCTCATAGCGTCTCTTAATTCTAGTTAGCTCACTGCCTGCGTTGTAACCCATCGAGAGAGATCTTCCAATACCTCTAATCTTGTCTGAGTCTACAGCTTCAGTGCTTCCATCGGCAAAAACAATTGTCGCGGTAGGTTGAGGAGCGTCGTACTTTATCTCTCCATCTGGAAGACCTACGTGGGCTAATATTCCAGTTCTACCGTCAGACAGAACTACAAGTTCTCCCTTACCTATTGGCCTCTGCTTAGAGTCTACGATGTAGCCGTCTCCAGCGTTGCCACTTTTAGTTACATCGGTGCCAGTTGATGACGCATTCTTTAGCATATCTACGTCCCACTTAGACGTGTCCTTGAGGTGGTTTCCACTAAGCGCCTGAATCCAGTTAATCTCTTTTTCATTTGGCGTATAGTTGCTTGTCTCCTTGTAGTCGGCAGCCAGAGCCTCCGAGACGGCAACGTCAAGCGATTCAGAGTCAGGAACTGTAATAGCAGTTAAGTCCAGTCCGCTAGTGTCAGGCGGAACTATTACCAAGTCCAGCGACCCTTCAGGAGTCTCTTTAACCCTAAACATCGGCTTAGTCGGGTCGACTGGAGACATCAATCCGGTTTCAGCTAAGGCCTTGGTGTCCACGTTGCTTGTCACTAGACCAGGACCGTACACGTCCCACTTTACAACTTCCTTGTCTCCAACTTGACTATCGACGTTTTCCTTAGTAACTCCCTTATTCTTTAGATGAGAGTTGACTATGCTAATCGCCTCGGCAAGAGAACGAGTGGCGGGAGAGCTCATGTGGTCCTCAAATGGCGACCAGTTTTGGTCTGCCGCAGGCTCAATTTGAATCCAATACTTTGGGTTAGAGTCTGCAGAGTCAGGGTCCTTTAGCAGCACTACTGAAGGCAGCTCGGGATAGGTTGTTCCATTGCCGTCGTTGAACGCAAGCATGTCGTTGCCAACTGGCTTCAGTGGAACTATAGACGGCTCATCTCCAAGGTCGTCTGTCGCGCCCTGGCCGCCTTTAATTTCATTGGCCACGAAGTTAAGAGCCCCGGCGCTGTCTGAGTCCCAGGTGTCCTTTACTAAAAACGGATGTCCTGCCCAGTCAGTTTTCATTACCTTCCAAGTACCAGCAAAGCTATCTAACTCTAGGTAGACCGGGAACGTTTCTCCGTTAGTGCCATCCCACTTAATTACAGTGTCGCCATTGGACTTCTGCGTTATGGACGATGACCAAGTGACGCCGTTCGCGTCCTTGAAGTTAGTGAATCCAGTGGAGGTGGCGTCTGCATCCGCTGCTGGCTCTGGCTCAGTTTTCGTTGGCACAGTCTTGGCAGTAGGTTTAGGAACGATTTTCTTACCAGATGGAGATAGAGCAGGCGCTGCCTTTTCGTCTGGCGCACTCTCGACCTTGGTCAACTTGCTTAGAGCCTTGATTTGAAGCTTTCCACCCTTGCTGTCCATCGCAACGTGAACGTACTTAGGGTTCTTGTCCGCCTTGACGATAGTTCCAGTTGAGCCGTCCTTGTAGACAACCTTGTCTCCAGGCTTTAGCTCGCCTGTAGAGGTCTTCACCTCAGGAGCTGCAGCAGGTTTCTCGTCTTCATCAAAGTTTGGCTTTGCCTGCTCTGGACGAAGAGACACTATGTTAGCAGTTATTACATTGCCAGCCTGGTCGCCATTAACCTTTGAGTCATCGAGCCTAATCTTATACATCTGGTCTTCAGTTGGACCAGACACGACCTCGCCTGTCATTTCTACGCCATTTTTAGGGTCCCACAGCACGTCAACTCGGTCACCTTCAGAGTGCGACTTCTTTTCGCCATAGGCGTACGGCGGGAATTCCTCGTCCGGTTCGCTGCTCTCGCCTTGCTTAGAGGCCTCGTCTTCGAATACCTTAGATGATACTAGTTTGCTTAGGATGTTGTCCCTACGGGCCTTGAGGAGCTTCTTTAGCTTATCTGCCGCGGCTTCATCTGAGATGTGTTCATTCACCAAGTTATCGATAACGTCATCGTCTAGGTCACTAAGCTTTACCGCGGAGTCCAACTTTTCACTTGCAGTCATCGAGCTAAATATCTTGGCGGCAGGACGCGAGCTGTTCTTGTCGGTAAAGGTGTCCAGCTCGGGTACGTTTTCATTGAACTGGTCGTCTGTCTTTGGAGTTCCCTGAGCGCGGAACAGAAGCGCGCCTCCTGGGTCAACGCGAACAGGAAGTCCCTCTGCGTCAGATACCACGTTGTCGTACTCTAGGCCGGCCACGTCCCAGTTGGCAAGAAGAGCGTCAACCGCAAAGCCTTCCTGCAGCTGCTTCATGTAGAACTTGTCTGATAGCTTATCCTTTAGGTCACTCTTAGCGCCGTCTATCATCCTGGTGTAGGTGACAGGCTTGCCATCAAGTTCTCCCTGCTCGACCTTGACTGAGCGTACACCTAGCTCTTCGTAGATGGCTGAGGCAAGTGCCTCGTTTTCGCCATGAAGTGTTGACTTAGGGAACTTTACGTAGAAGCGCTCGCCTGTCTTAGGGTCCTCGTAGATTCCACCTGGGTTAGAGCCCTTGGCCTCGCTAATCTTTTTAAAACCAGTTAGGTTCTTGGTGTTGTTTTTCTTTTCTACGCTCTTTAGCAGCCTAGTTAGCGAGTCTATTAGTTCGCTGTCTTCTATTGTAGAGTCTAGGGTGTCTCTTAGAACGTTGAGGTCGCCTTCTAAACCTTGTGAAGACTCTCCATTAGAGGAGTTTAGTTCTTCAAGGGCGCTAAGAATAGGACTATCTCCACTAAGCTTTAGCACCGCGGCTAGTTGAGGATTGTTCTCTAACTCTTTAGCTATTCTGGTGCTCAGCTGCTCGAGCTCAGCTGCGTCCATGTCTGCGTTCTTTGTAATTTTGCTGGCTAAACTTCCATCTGTAAGTACACTGTCTACTGAAATAGGCTCCTGTGTTTCACCGCTGTCAGGTTCGCTAGGCGCTTCAGCTTTTGGGCTATCGACCGCCTTAGGGTCAAGCAGGTCAGCCTGCTTCTCAAGTTCTTGGGCACCTTGGATAAGGTCCTGTATCGAGGAGTCGTCTGTGCTCCACTCAGCTCCATCTTCTCCCTCACTGCCAGTTGCTGCGTCAGCAAGTTCGTTGTACATCGAGGCAAGCTGACGCATCTTCTTTGCGGCGTCCTTGGCGTCTAGTTCCTTGCCTGACTTGATGTCGTCAGCTATCCCGGTAAGGTGAGACATGATTGACTCGCCAATTCCCTTTGTGTCCCAGCTGTGCTGAGCTACTCCCGGGTCGTACTTTTCGTACGCGTTGTCGATAAGTTTCTTGTACTTGTCGCCTGTTATGGTACTTGAGCTAGATGCAGAAGACTCAGTCGACTTAGCCTCTTTTTCTTCAGCAAAGGCTATTCTACTTTTTGCCGTAACTGCTTCGACTGCTTTGGCTAGCTTTGCTGCGTCTTCTCGTATCTCTTTGTTCTTTAATCCATACTTAGCGTCTTGGCTTTTTGGGCTAACCATGTATTTTTCTATGTCCTCAGCCATCGCGGTTAGCTCGGCCGAGGCCTCCTCAGTTAGCTTTTCGCTTTCCTCGAGGTCTCCGTCTAGGCGAGCCTTTCTTGCCTTAGAAATCTTGTCTCTAGCCAACTTAATTCTAAGTCTCGCTGAGTCCTTTTCTTCTCCAGGCTTTAGTTTAGCCTCAATCTTTTCGGCTTGGTCGATCTTGTCATCAAATCTAATGTTGGACATTGTAATCTTGTCGTCAACGTTAACCTTTGGAACCAGGGATTCGCTGCTGTGCTCTCCCTCAGAGAGATCGAATCCTTCCTTTTCGGCCCACTCGATAGCCTTCTTTCTACCTGCGCCTAACCCCTTAGGCACGCCTAGCCCCTCGGTGCGCGTGTCGAAGTCGATTTTTACTTCGTAGTGTTCACGCTTTTTGTTGTAAAAATCAAAGTCAGTCGGGCTGGATATAGATATTGCAATTCCGGCCTCTGCTCCTTTAGGAATGCTTTTTAGCCAGGCGTCTCGTTCGTCGCGAGAGGCAAAGCGCTTTGTGAGCTGCGCGTTTGTTCCTTCTACCTTTGACGTGAGCTCCGGCGAGGAGTTTTCGCTGGTACTAGCCTCTGCGCCACCTCCCCCTGGCTTACTAGGGCTTGGTACTTTTGGGTCGACACCACCTGTACCTTCGTTGCCCTCGTCACCTTCACTGCGCTTCTTTAGCTCTGCGTCAACGATTTTTTGTAGCCTAGGACTTAGCTTATCTTTTCCTGCTTCTTTTTCCTTGGTAGAGAAAATTCCATTTAGATTTAGCGCCCTTGTTATGTTTGACTTAGCCCACAAGGCCTTTTCTCTTCCAGAGTAGTCTCCGTTTAGAGGAAGTCCAGGGTTTGCATTAGGGAGGTCGACGCCTTTTCCATCAGAGCCAACTCCACGTTCAGTTAGCGCGTCAGCGATTCTTTGTAGTTTCTCGGTGCCTGACAGATTTGGGTCGTCTATTGCCTTCAACGCTGGACCAAAGTAATCAGAGTTGGTTGCGCCGTCTAGCAGTATGTTTCTCATCTTAGTGAGAGACTCTTCACTGGCAAGACTGTCTGGGTCTGCGATAGGGAAAGGTTTGCTGTTCCACTCCGCGGCAAGCTCGTTCGCAGTCTTCTTAGCGTTTTCTGCGTCTCTAGCCACTTGCTCGGAGCTTCTGCCGCTTGAGCCTAGGTTAGTTTCTCCACCTTCAGGTTTAGTTTCGTAGGACCAAGGAAGAGATGTTGTTCCATCGTCGTGTTCTACGATGTACTGCCCGATTGAGCCAGGTACGTAGCCGATAATCTTTCCAGGCTTCTCCTTGCCCTTCTTACCAATCACGACGATACGTTCGCCAATCTGGTTACCCTTTTTAGGTTTCTCAGTTTCTGCTGGAGAGGTTGTAGTACCTTCTCCATCTGCGGAAGGAGTTTCTAAGCCGTCTGCCTTCATGTCGAAGTACCAAGGAAGAGAGGAGCTTCCGTCATCGTGTTCTACGATGTACTGCCCGATTGAGCCAGGTACGTAGCCGATAATCTTTCCAGGCTTCTCCTTGCCCTTCTTACCAACTACTACTACGCTGTCGCCAATCTTGCCGTTGAATCTGGCCTCTGTAGGCTTTTTGTCAGCGGAAGGAGTTTCTGCGCCTTCTGGCTTGAGGTCAAAGTACCAAGGAAGAGAGGTGCTTCCATCATCGTGCTCTACTATGTACTGTCCGATAGAACTAGGTACGACGCCGATAATCTTTCCAGGCTTCTCCTTGCCCTTCTTACCAACTACTACTACGCTGTCGCCGATATTGCGATTCATCGCAGCTTTCTCGGTGTCTGAATAGATTGATGAAGAGGGTTCTCCGCCTTCGATGGCCTCTGGAATCTCGTCGTCTTCGAGGTCCTTCCAGGTGGCACCTTCTCCATAGTAGGCCTCGCCAAACTTGTCCTTGGCACCTTCAGGAATCTCAAAGTTGACGTTTGCTCCGCCAAACGTAGTCTCTGTTGAGCTTGGGTCCCACTTTACGCCAAGCTCATCTAGACCGTTATTTTTTAGCCAGGTGTCGATTAGTTCACCGTCAGAGTAAGGTTCTTCTTCCTCGCCCTTTTCAGGAAGACCAAGGTCACCTGCCCAGTCGTCTGGCATGCGAAGACCGTCGAAGCTAATCTTGTAGTTAGGAGTACTCGTGTGGTTAGCTGGGTTTCCGCTCGGGCCAGGCGCGTTGTTGGCGTGGAACAAGTCATTTAGGCGAGGGTCATAGAATCTTGCCTGTGTCCAATCACTCTTTGGCGCCATCATCTCCTTAAGAAGCTCGTCGGCTAGTTGGTCAGTGGCAGGCTCTCCGGTGTCGATAAACCCGTCCGTCTCGTCTTTAGAGTAGACTCTCCAGCGACCATCCTTGGTTTTATAGACTATGGTATCGGCGTTTTGGTAGAAGACGTCTCCATCTTGAATGCCGTCGTACGATCCAGAGAGGTCGTCTTCCATGGCGCGGCTCATTGGAATGCTCGCCGCTCCGTCGAAGAGCTCGTCTAGCGCGCCTCCGTAGTCGCCATCTGCGATAAGGTCTTCTACCTTTTTCTTCTTTTTAGCTAAGGCTGCTGAGACCTCTCCCGGCTCATCTCCGCCAGTAAAGTTAAACCCGTTCTCAGCAGGAGTCCAGTCTGTCGCCGGCGCGTACTCTGCAGTGCCTGAAGTGGAGGTCTCGTCTTCGTCTTCGTCAGAGTCACCGTAGAACTCGTCTGAAAGTGCCTTGGACATGTCGAACAAGGTGTTCGCAGAATCCTTGTAGCCATTGTCTTCAAGTTCACGACCTAGCTCGTACAGAGCCTCTGCGGTCTTCTGCATGCGCGCCTCTGGCTCGTCGTTGAAACTAGAAATCATCTGGTCTAGGTTGCCTACCTTGTTATCCCATCCAGAAACCTCGTTGCCTTTCTCGGATGCCACCCAGTCGTCAACGTCCTCCATGGCCTGCATGATTCTGTCATCGGAGATTCCAGCCTTGCCAAAGATTCTGTCACCGGCAGATCCTCCGCCTCGCGGTTGTCCATCAAGAAGAGTTTCTCTTATCTTAAGAGCGAGGTCACCGGCACTCTTTCCAAGCTTTCTTACCGCCTTGCCTTCATCGGACTGGTCCAAGATGTTTTCGAAGACGTCTGACGCGTCGGCTAGTTGACTAGCTGCCTGGTCGATAAGCTTTCTTGCAGTCTCAGTGTCTCCAGCGGCAAGTGCCTCCTGCGCCTGACCCATTGAGTCTTCTGCGTTCTTTAGAATAGTTCTACCGTCTGCAACCTCGCGCTCTTCTATGGCGTTTATCGCAGAGCTCTTGAGGTTCTTGTCTAGTTCCTCGCCTATGCTCATGATGTCGCCAGAGACGTCACGTACGTTGTTTTCAAAGTCGTCGTCGCCTGCAGACGAAGGAGCGTTAGTGCTTGGAGGCTCATCTCCGCCGCCACTACCTTGGCCAAGTGCCTTTTGCGCTTCTCTAATGTCAGCTATCGACTTAGCTGCGTTGTTCAGCGCGTCTCCTAGCTCATCTGCTCCAGGGACGTCTGAATCGTTTGCGTCAGCCGCGGCAAGGGCCAGCGAGGCCTGCGCGGAGAGAAGGTCACCTTTCTTGATGAGCTCTTCCGCTTGCGTAACTTGATTAGACACGTAGTTCTTTAGGTCTGACGCAGGAGTGTCGTCGCTTGACTCATCGTCTCCTGACAAGTCTAGTCCTTGAACCGCCTCGATTATGTCGTCAAAGTCGTCCTGGAAGTCTGACATCTTACTGCCAGTGTCGCTTGGCTTACTGTCAAGCGAGAACGCCTCGTCTACGCTATCAAAGGTGACAGGCTCAGGGGCGTCGCTGCTGCGTCTAGTAAATGAGCCATCGGGATTTTCAGTTACCTCAGTAACATTTCCATCGGCATCGTAGTACGACCAACCGCGCTGTCCATCTGGAGTCTTGCCCTCCATCCAGGTGCCACTGTCTCCAGGTCTGTTGTACGTAGCCGTAGCAATCTTCTTTTCTCTGTCTGACTCACTGTCGAATCCAGGAGTCTTAGTGACGTCTGTGTTCTTTAGGTCCTGCGCAGCCTTAGCCGCGTTTGCGATTCTCTCAAAGCTACCTAGGTTGCGACCAAGGAACAACTCGTCGTCCTCGCCGTTCTCATCCTTGCGGTTCACGGTGAAGCCTTCGCCGTCTAGCGTAAGTGCAGCTAGAAGCTCATCGTCACTTCCAAGTAGGTTGAACCTGCGAACTCCGCCTGCCTGGTCCTCTGGAGTGGTGGCCTCAACAAAGCCGTTAGCCGCTGCTTGAGCTCCTGCGGCATCGTCCTTACTCTTTAGCTTGCTGATTAGGTCTGAGACCTCGCTCTTGCTCATGCCGTCTAGGTTAGCTCTAGTCTCATTCGCCTCGTTGACTGGAACGCCACGTGCGATGAGCTCGCGCTTTACTGAGTTGAGCATCTTACTGGTAGGTGCGTCTGAGCCAGGGAGCTTCTTTAGGGCACCAATAATCTCGCCAATCTCTGCCTTGTTCATGTCTGGCTTTGCGGCAAGTTTAGACTCGATGTCACTCTTTACGTCGGCTGGAACCTTTGGGTTGGCAAGAAGACTATCAACAAACGCGCGCTGCTTATCGGTGGCAGGCTCTTTTTGCTTGTCGCTAAGCTCCTTAACTTCTGCGGCTACGTCAGCGGCAACAGCACTCTCGTCGATTGGAAGCTCTTCCTTGGCTCCGAGAGTTTCGTGGGTGTCAGCCGCGTTCTTAAACACGTCGTCGGCGCTGGAACTCTTTTCTGAGTCGTGGTCTATCGACTGCATTTGCGAGTCGTTCCAGGTTCCAGTTGCTGGGTCTACGTTGCTTTGGTGATTAACTCTCCAGCCATCACCGTTTAGCAGAACTGTAGTTCGCTTACCTGCTTCAACCTTCGTCCAGCGGCGCTGACCATCGTACTTATCAGACTCATTGGTGGTTTCTTCAAATCCGTTTTTAGTTGCCTCTTCGCCGGCAAGGTCTGGTTTCTCCTTCAGCGAACCGATTAGGTCTGAGGCCTGCTTCTTGTCCATGTTAGGCAGGTCAGCAAGAATCTTATCGACTTCTTCAGGAGAGGCTCCGCGGGCGTAGAGCTCACGCTGTATCGAGTTATACATCTTGTCTGTCGGCAGACTCTTGCTCGGGTAGTTCTTTAGCTCAGCGATGTGAAGACCGATGTCGTTCTTGTTTATCGCGTCGCCTTGCTCATCGAGGTCAGCCTGAATTCTAGAGCGAACATCGTCTGGAACTGCTGGGTTCTTCAGCATTGCCTTTACGTAGTTTTTTTGCGCGTCCGTGGCAGGCTCGGCCATCTTGCCTTTTGCCTCGGCCTTGTTCTTGGCCTTCACCTTGCCTTCAGCGGCAGCATCAGGTGAAGGTCCTGTAGCTTTACTAGCTTCGTCTATTTCGGCCTTCTTCTTAGCGAAGAGATCTTTCAAATACAGTTCACGAGACTTATAACCAGCGTGTCTTGCAGACTCTAATAGCGAGTTTAGCTTTTGTTCCATAGGAGAGGCTTTGGTACCCGGAGTGTAGGTGCCATAGGCTTCTGTTCTCATTGAATCTGGAAGGTACTTAAAGTCATCTGAGCGTATGTAGCTTTCTAAAGATGATAGGCCGTCTTCTAGTTTCTTGATTCTTGCACCAAAGTCTTCATCAGATTCGTCAGGAAGTTTTCCAAGGTCCTTTATTTCTTGGATCGATCTTTGGCCGCTGCTGACCATGTCGTCGACGTAGTCTTCCTTGGTAAAGTCCTTTGTTAGTTCGCCATAAAGACTGTCGAAAATTGACTCATAGATGCTGTCGTCGTCGGGTTCGTAATACTTACCGTTCTCGTCTTCTTCCCATATGGTGACCTTAGCCGCTAGTTCTCCATCGAACTTGACGTTCCATGCGTCATCCTCGTAAGAGAGTTCCAAACGGCCATCTGCTGATGTCCAGGTGCCGTCGCGCATTCCTACGTCGAAGCCGCTCTTCTGTAATTCTTTATCGTAGTCGTCGAGAAGGTCAGAAACGCCTCCCTTAACCTTCTGGCCAGGTTCGATAGGAGTTTTACCGGCGTCATCGGACTCTTGGCTCATGCTCCTAGGAGCACCGTCTTTACCAAACTTGTATTTTAGAAGCTTGTCGATTTGGGATATCGTTGAACCTGGCTTTGTAAACAGGCTATCGGCGCCGTCCTCCTGACTGAGAAGTTCTTTGACCTTTTCAAGGTCTGCCTCGGTGACCACTCCTGATTTGATTCTTGCTCTAGCCGCTGCTAACTCGTTCATTTCAGCGGTTGCCGCGGCGTCTGGCGGGAATGACTTTTCAAGGTCGCGCAGCTGCTGCTCGCGCTTGCCTAACGCGCCGTTCATTACGCTGGTCCAAGTATCGGATAGACCGTGTTCTACTTCTCCTTCGACTGCTGGAGCTTCTTCCTTGCCTTCTGGACGAATAGCCTGGATTTCAGTCGCAGGGTTCCAGCGCTTAGTGACGCGCTCGCCGTTCTCGTCTTCAAGGGTGACGTCTACCACGTTTCTATAGCCAGACTTGGTCTGCTTTAGGTCAGTAGGCTTTACCTTGTATTTATACGGCTTGCTAACTGAGACAACGGTGTTCTCTTTGCCTGCCACGTCAACCTTGTCTCCAGCCTGGAGCTTTCCAGCAGGAATCATCTGCGCGGTACCGGTGCTCTCGGTTGCAGGCTTACCTGCGTCCACCTTCTTTGCCATGTCCTGGCGAATCTTTTGTAGACCGCCCTGGATGTTTCCCCAACCTTCACCCTGCAGAGTTTCAATCGGCTTGTCATCTGCGTCAAAGATGTCGAAGGTCTTGGCGTTCTGTCCGCCTTCGCCAACAGGAACGGCCTTGAAACCGTCGGCAGAGATAAACGCTCCCTTGCTGCCGTTTGAGTTGTCTTCGTTTGCATCCCAGGTCCAGTCACTAGGCGCGACGTCCATGGTCTTAGCTAGGTCGTTTAGACTCTGTGCATCAGTGTTTAGGTAAACTCTCTGCTTGCCCTGTGGGTCAACGCCTGCTTTTTCTAGGTTTTCGTCTGTAAGCATACCGCCTACAGCTGTAATGTTAGCCTTGTTTACCTTGACTACACCGGTGCCGAGGTCTGGGTCATCGGTCACGTGAATCTCACCGTAGCCGAGCATGTCGTTACCACCAACAAGTTGACCGAACACCTTGCGAATCTTTCCGCTAGGACCCTTTAGGTCAAACATCGCAAAGTGGCCTTCCTCAATCCACTGTCCAGTGTGTGGGTCGCGGAGCTGGTCAGCAACACGAGCCTTTAGAGCTGCGATGTCAATTTTTCTAGCAGCGGCAATTAGTGGAGCAAGTACGATGTCGAGCGGCACGCTGTGAGAGTCGACGCGGTCTAAACGCGCACGGGCGTGGCGCTGTTCAAGCGAGCCAGGAGTCGCTCCAAACGCAGAGGCAACTAGCGGACGGTACTCGTCGGCGATTCGTGGGTCTGCGGCTAGCCATTCTGCGCGGGCAGCTCTAAGCGTCTTAATTGGCAAGACGGCCGCGTTTGAAAACTCAGGGTGACCAATTGGAAGCACGTCGCGGTAGATGTCTAACCCGCTGCTTGCGGTAAGGGACGTCCTACCGTCGATCGCAAGCGTGGTAAAGGCGGTGACTGCCTTGATTGCCACGTAGCCTTCAACTGAAGGGTCGAGGCTTGCCGTCAGGGCGATTGCACGTCTGGCAACCACGTAGGCAGCGGTCAACGGAACCTGACGAGCCGCAAGTACCGAGTTGTTCTTTTCGGATACGATTTCGGCAATGCGAAGTCGAAGAGACAGAGGTAGGACTATGTTTTGGATGCTCACTCTAAGGTGCCTTTCTTATCTGCTGGTAGCAGGTCAGCGTCATTACTATTGTACAACTTTGTGGCAAGGTTCATTGCTCGTTTGTAAGGTGTTTCGTCGTTTTTAACAGCTCTTGCCCAGCTTGCGCGAAGTGCAGGAATAATCTCGTAACCCATTCCCGAGAACTCTGCTAGTGCAAATATAGCATGTTCTGGAGACGCGTATTCATTTTCTTCCTTAAGCTCAACGGCAAGCTCGCTAAAAATACTTGCGGTAATCGCGCCTGGAGCTTTTGGATGCTTAGCTGGAAGTAGATCGTTGTCTTGGGTGTACTTCACGCTAGCAGGCTTACCTGTCTTGAGCAGGTGTAGGAAAGCGTTTACTCTTGCCATTGCCCAGGCTGCGCGAGAGATGTTTGGTCTATGAGAACTTGAGTACGCTCCGGCTCCTCGGCGGTAAACGGCCTTTAGCATTGGCAATGTTGCCTGACGACCCTCGGTCTTCGCTTTAGCGTTGTGGTCTGTGACCTTCTTGCGAAGAGAGGCCTCTACTTCCTTTGAAAAGGTTATTACCTTTTTCTTGTTCTTAGCAGAGCCTGGGGCGTTTTTCTTAGAACCTTTTATGCGGTCCTTCTTTGGCGCAGGCTTAGAACCAGACGCGTAGACTGCGTTGCGAGCGTCGGCAGGTGAGTAGCTGACGGTGTCGTCTGACGTCTCAGTAGAGCTCTTTTCCTCGGTGATTGGTCCACCAGCTGCCCACGCGTTGCATGTTCTAGACGCAGCGCACTTGAAGTCAAGCGCTTCGCAGTAGCCTAGCTCTGCTTTGTCGATTGCGTCCCAGGCGTTTTGTTCTCCTGAGCCACCCTCGGCAAGTCCGCCTTCAATGCAATTAAGCATGCTCGGTGTTCTCACGAAGAATACACAGTTTCCGCAAATGCTTTTCTTTGACTCTTCTGGGGTTGTCTTCCAGCGGTCTGCCTTCTCCTGCCAGAACTCGTCGTTTGGCTCGAGTGGGTTTAGTGGTCCGTAGCCAACGTTGTCGATGGCGTTCTGTCTGTTGGTGACGTTTAGAACGATGTCTCTAGTGGCAGGTGGACAGGAATCTTCAGTTGCAGCGAACTCAGTCGCGGCGGCGTTTATCGGAACGCAGTTAGGAACCTTCTTGCCGTTCTTCATCTTCATGCCGATTTGCTCATAGCCGTCCCAGCAAGGGCCATCGGCTGAAAGCTCTATGTCGTCAGGACTTATTGGTATCGCGGTAAACAATGAAGCTGCCGCTACTAAACCTCTGTAGACCCTTGCCATAATCTTAGTTTCACCTGCGATGGCCTTAGAAGCGCATCTATGATGTCCGTCAACTAACTTATATCCGTCGGCGTCTTCGTAAACGATTACCGGCTTCGTGATTGAGCGAGCGTCCTTAAACTTACTTGGGTCTAGATGAGTCTGAGTTGGAATCAAATCAGAGATGTTTAGGTATTCTTCCTCGTAGTCGTCTAGGTCTTCTACCTTTTGCTTTAGCTCGTCCTGAGCTAGGTAAGGTGGCTTAGAAAACATCTTCTCTATAGGATTTTCGTCTAAACTAACTACGCCATCTGGAATTACCGCAAAGCGGCACTTGCCTTCAGGCTCTACTTCAGCAGAGATGATTGCACATTCTGAGCCGCCACGATAAAGAACGCAGTTGCTGCACTTGACGCCAATGGCTGCAACTTCGTTTTCTGCCGCTGGAGTGTACCCAGCCCAGATACCGGTATCGTCTTCGTTAAACTTTCCATACTTATTTGCGATGTCAAGAAGAGCCTGTGCTAGGTCCTGCTCCTCTGAGACTATTTTTCCAACCGCAGCCGTTGTTGGAACAAAAACTTCTTCTGGCTGAACGTCCGTTTCGAACAACGAGTAATCGTGGTCCGATACTTCTAAAGGAGATTCAGCCTTAGATTTTCCCATTGACTTTTCGTCAAGACCTAGCGTAGAGATTAGCTGCCACTGCCATTTCTTGTGCATGTCGATGCGCTCGGCGATTAGGTTTGCAACTCCTTGTTCATTTATCGCGTTGGCGATTGTGAACGTACCATTTAGCGAGTCGATTACAACTGAGTTGGCCTCCAGTAGAACCTGGCTCATCTCTAGCGGGTCACTTGAACACTCAACGTATTGAACGTTTGATAGTGCCATGAACTGTGGCAACGCAGACGGAGCGTCGTATCCGATTCTTCTAATGTTTTCGGCTAGGTCGTCCTCTGAACCTTGAGCGTCCTCGTAGATTTCTCCAAAGAACTCGTGGAACTGAGCAAAGTGCGGACCCTTTACGTTCCAGTGGAAACCGTGAGCCATGTATTGAAAGACAACTACGTTAGATAAGGTCTCGGCTAGCGCGTCGGCAAGCTCTTCCCTACCCAGCGGGTCGTCCGGGAGAATGTCAAGCATTTATGTTCCTTTTCCTATACTATTGGTTCTGCTAATCCTGGTGGAGCTTCCTCGGGTGGAGGCGGCGCTGCGTCTGCTGGCGCGATTGGCTCTGCTGCTGGAGCTGCTGGTGCTGCTGGAGCCTGTCCGCTAAGCATCTGGTTTACCATGTCTGGAATTGGCGCAACGCTCGTTGCCTGTGAGGCATCACGGGCAGCCTTCATGATGTCAGGTGCGACCGCGTTCAGCAGGGCCTCGCTTAGCTCAGGAGTAATCGCGCCCTTCTCGACAAGTAGACGTAGACCAAGCTCAGTTGGACTTGGAGCGTCTGCGTCTGAGAATCCGTGCGCGCGTCTCCATGTTTCGAATGAAACTGCCATGCGGTCGAATCCTGCGTCCGCGTCCATCGCGCGGTCGTTGCGGGTTGCGACTAGAGACGGGTCATACCAGATAACCAGTCTATTGACGTCAACCGCGTCAAATCCATTTGCAATAAGATAAGGACGAAGATAGACAACGGTAATGGCATCCGCGATAAGCAGCATCATCGGTTCGATGTGTGCCTTGTAAAGTGCCTCATCAATCTGCAGCGCGTTTGAATACTTTACGTTGGCAAGTCCAGTGACCACGTCCTTTGGAACGTCTAGTCCCTGAAGGATTCTCTCAAGAACGCGGTCTGAGCGCTCTGCCAACGCCGGGTCAAATGAGCGTTCAAATTTAAACTGCTTAATCTTGTCGCCAAGTTCCGCAGGACCACGAATAATAAGTGGAACAACCGCTGAGGCAGAATCTTCATCTCTAATAGGAGTGGTCATCGCGTCAACAAGTTGGTCCTCGAACTCGTCCTGCATCTCCTCAGGAGTCGGAGCGTCGGTCAGACCGTCCGGGTCATCGTAAGGATAGTTAGGGTCTGGTCCAGCCGCGACGCTTAGGCCGTCTGGGAGATAGAGCGCACCAGCGTTCAGACGGGAACGCGCCGTTGCACGGAAGGTGCGGTTTAGAAGTAGTAGTTCGGCACACATGTCTAGCAGACCGCGTAGAGAACTGTCGGCCTCCTCTGAGTAGCGCGGATGTGCACGCCAGATTCTGCCAACAAATGCGTTGGTCGGCAGCTGGATAATCCCCTTCTTATCTCCGCCTCCGGTAGCTACGGTGAGGTCGCGTCTTGGCGCGATCGCGTAGTTTCCTCTTGAGTCGATTAGGAGCTCGTCGGTTGAGCGGATGTCCCAGCTCTCAGGGATACCGGAACCTAGGCGCTCTGGAATTTGAACAAGATAGCACTCTCCAGTGACGGACAGGTTTAGTGCCGCGTCTCTGAGAAGACCTGCCTGTCCTCCATACGCTGAGTTCAGACGGTCAAGCGCGCGCTCGGCGGCTCCGGCTAGTCGACCGTCAACGCTGGCGGCACTTCTAACTGCAACTGGAGTCTGGGCCGGGTTTTCGACAACGGCCACGTATAGACGAATGCGGCTTACGACGGAGGAAACTAGATTAAAGGCGTACTTGATTTCACCGATTGCGTCGTAGTATTCCCACGCCTCGTTTTGCCAGGCGGATACCGCGGTTGCGCGACGAGCCTTGAACTGCTCGGCCTCTCCCTTATCGTTTAGTCTTATCTGCGCGGCAGCGGCAGTTAGACCTCGAGGAGCTGAGTACGGAAGACTTTGGTATCCATTGCCAAAGGTGGTAGACAGGATAGACGGAGGAGCTATGCGGCCTGTCGCGCCACTTGCACGAAGCGGCTGTGGCTCTCGGCTAAATACACCCAATGGTTAACTCCTCGTCTTTAGATTGCGGAACGGTCGACATCATCTATCAACTCGCGCGGCTATTATGGAGGCGACTGCAGACAACGCTGGTATGAGCGAAACCGCCACGGTCTCCGTTGGAACTATCGTATAAGGAATCGCAAACAGTGACGAAACCCAGATTGACGTGCACCAGTCGCAGGTGAATAGATAACCTGTTTTCGTGGACTCCGGCGGGAAGCGTTTCCAGATAAAGTTTCGAATTGGCTCAGTTATATAGTCCGTGGTGACGAGCCGGGTCACGCGAAAAACAGCGAGGGCTAAGACTATTAGTTCTACTAGGTCCTGCACTCTACACCTGTGGGTCTCTGCTTGAGCTTATGGCTCTAAACGGGTTCCAGCCGCGAAGACGTGAGCCGCAGGCGCAGTCCTGTCCTCGCGAGAAGGAGACGTACGCTCCGTTGTCGGTGATAACCGTTGACGCGTTATCCGCGTTGCCTGCCTTGACAAAGTTCCCGGCAGAGTACGGCTGACTAAAGACGATAAGCGGACCTTCGTCGCTGGTGCCGTCAACGGCAATGATAACTCGGTCCGCGGTGACGATAACTCTCGCGCGGTCAACAACCTTGGCGCGATACTTTCTTGAGCCGGGAGGAATTGTCTCCCCAGCGGGCGGTGGACTTCCAGCAACTGAGACCAGCGCTGGAAAGGTGTCCTGTAGAATTCTCACCCTTTATTTTCTCCTTTATCTTCCAAGACGGCGTGCCATTGCACGGTACGTCACTCCCGCGGCACGGGCTAGTTCAGCGGTGGTCACGCCGCTGGCGTGTAAACTAAGACAGAGAGCGGTTAGCTCAGTGTTCGCGCGGGCCGCCGTTGAGGTGGACGCCGTTCTAGAACGGTAATGCCGGGCAAGCGGAGCCAGTTCTCGTATTCGGGAGACCGTGGCCTCGGGGATACCTGGATGGGTCGTGGGTGCACTTTTATGAGCCGGACGGGCAGTTGGTAGAGGAAGAGGAGGAAGTGTCTCCTTGAGTGTTGAGGTGCTCTTTGCGACCCACGACCGAACGGTGGAGCGACCACGCGGCGGAACGAGCGCGTTGCCTATCGCGTCAAGCGTCCACCCAGCCTTATAGAGGTCCGCGCAGCGCTGCCTTACGGCTCGCGGTTGCAGACCGGCGAGCAGGCTCGCCTCCGAGGGAGGGAGCGCCTGACCTCGCGCCGCGACTCTCGCCTTATCTTCCATGCGAGATACTGTATCATGCGAGTGTACAACTGACTACGGCGGAGAGGTTGTGTACAGAGGAGAGGAAGCAGTACAGTAAGGTTAGGTGTCTTTGGTGAAAGAGAGGGTTGCGGTTAGTGTGTGAGCTTCTTGAAAACGTCTCCACCGAATCACCAAACCGACCCAAACAGAGACCCGAATCACCAAACCGACCAATTATAACTTTCTCATTACACTCCACACCACACAATCACACGACTTCTCTCACTCCACACAACTCTAATGATAACATTTTTATAACTGCGCTCACTCCACACAGCCGAGACTCTCTAAAGAAAAAAGAAGCTCATGAAAGCGCTTAGAGTGAGAGAAGAAGAGAGCGAGAAGTCGAAAAGTCTTTCGCTTTTGCGTGAGCTTTTGTGTGAGCCAAAGTGAGAGAAGAAGAGAGCGAGAGCGAGAGCGAGAGAAAAATAGCGAGAGAAAGTGAGAGTGAGAGAGTGAGAGAAAGCGAGAGCGAGAGAAAAGAAGAGAAAGTCGACGAAAGTGAGTGAGAGTGAGAGAGTGCGAAGAAAGTGAGAAATTGAGAAAAGAAGAGACTTTGCGCTCATTGTAGCTTTTTGTGCCCTTTTGTCATGTCGCCCAGAATTGCTCCACAAAATGACAAAGAGAAATCAAAGTCAAGAACAAAAGACAGTTGATTATAATGAATCTTAGCGACCTGAACATTTGTTCAAAAATACGAGAAAAATCAAGAAATCACCGCAAATCACCGCAAAATAACTCTTTATAACAAAGTGATAACTTAGCAAAAATCTTTGCTAAAGTGCAGCTATTTTGCTAAAAATAGTGTATAATGATTATGTACCAAAAATAAATAAACGACAAAACGACAAAAGGAAAAAAATGAACGAAAAGAAATGGTGTCTACTAAAGGTCAGTGACGGAAACCGTGGACTAAATGGCAAGAAGAAAATCTATGAAGTAATCGTTGTTGATAATAAAGTTTCAATGTCTTGGGGAATGGCAGAGAAATCACAGAGACAGAACAAAGTTGTAAACGCTTACTCAAACCAAAGTGCACTTTCAATCGCTCAAGAAAAAGTTCAAGAGAAATTGAATGGTGGATACGTTCTTGCTTACGTTGTGTAAGTAAGAAATCACTCAACAAAAGTTGCGATCGTTGAAAAACGGTCGCTTCTTTCTTAACTCTAAAGAGAAAGAGAAAAAGAAAAACAGAAATCTAAAGTTGCGAAAGAAATCTAAAGTTGCGAAAGAAATCTAAAGAAATCTAAAGTTGCGAAAGAAATCTGAAGACTTCAGAAATCGAAAAACTAAAATCAAAAATCTGAAGACTTCAGAAATCGAAAGACTTCAGAAACTTTGAAGAGAGTTCGAATTCACCGCAATCATTTACCGCAATCAACTAAACGAATCTAAAGACTTCAGAGACTTTGAAGAAATCTAAAAACTTCAGAAATCAAAAGAGAAGTCAAAAGAGAAAAGCAGAAATCGAAAGACTTCAGAAATCGAAAGAGAAATCGAAAGACTTTAGAAACTTCTAAGAAATCGAAAGACTTTAGAGAACTTTAGAAACTTCAGAGAACTTTAGTAGCGAAAGAAAAACTTCAGAGAACTTTAGAAACTTCAGAAAACTTTAGAAAACTTAGAAAATCTTCTAAAGAATCTAAAGAATCTAAAGACTTCAGAAATCGAAAGAGAAATCTAAAAACAAAATCGAAAATCTGAAGACTTTAGAAACTTCTAAGAAATCGAAAGAAATCTAAAGAACTCTAAAGACTTCAGAAATCGAATCTCTACTTTTGATAAAGAGATCTAAATCGAAACTAAGAAATCGACAGAGAGAGAAAAATGAATCTCAGCTTTCGATTGAGAGCTCTAAACAAAATCTCAGCTTTCGACAGAGAACTCAAAATCGCAACTTTGCTTTCGACAGAGAGCTCAAAAGTGAAAGCGAAATCTGAAGACTTCAGAAACTTCAGAAACTTCAGAAACTTCAGAGAGTGTGAGCTTTTACCGCAAACTTTCACCGTAGTTCAAGCCGGAATAGTGATTATAACAAAATGATAACAAGTAGAAAATCTTTGCTAAATGTGCAGTATTTTTGCTAAGTTCATGTTATAATGATTATGTACCAAAAATAAATAAACGACAAAAGGAAAAGCGAATGAACGAAGTAATCAAAGACAACGTACTTTACAACAGCAATCCAGAATTAAACAAGTTGGCAAGAGCAATGTTCTCACTTGGAGAAAAGAAAGTTGGAGACACAGTCTTCTACTTCTCAACAAAGTACAAAGTTATCGAAACAAACGTCAAAGTCTTTGGAGAAGATGCAAAATACAAGTACGGAATCATTGCTAAAAATCCAATCACTCGACAAGAAATCGTCTTGACGAACAAAAAAGAGAGAACTGACTTCTCGAGCATTTGGGAATAAGCGAAAGCGAGAAGAAATCGATCACAGAAATGCGGTCGATTCTTTTTAACTCTCTCAACGAAGAAAAATCTGAAGACTTCAGAAATCTAAGAAAAGAGAAATCTCAACTCTACTCTCTTCAAGCTTTTTGCTTTCGCAGAAAACTTAGAACTTTTTGAAATCGAAAGACTTCAGAAAAAGTAGAAAACTTCTCATCGAAGTGCGAACTTTCACCGTAGTTCAAGCCGGAATCAACTTTATAACAAAATGATAACTTGTCTAAAAATCTTTGCTAAAGTGTGTTTATTTTGCTAAGTTCCTGTTATAATAATCTTAGAAACAAAAAACAAAACGACAAAAGGAAAAAGCAAATGACCGTAAACGAAATCAAGTGTTATGGATTCGGAGCTCACACTCAGTACGAAATGAACATGAAGAGAAACTACAAAAACAACTTTGAAACTTGGTGCGAACATTGCGCAAAGGCGATGACAGAAGATTCTGGTTGGTTAGTTAGTTGGAATTGGAAAACAGATTCTTTAGTTCCGTTCGCAGAAGAGCAAGCAGACGCTAAAGTGAAGAGACTTGGAAACGAATGCGTAAAGAGATTCTTGACTTCAAAAGAAGAGTATGAAATCTTCGCAAAGAAAGTCTCCGAAATCTAAAGTCGAAAACTTAGAAATCGATCGCCGAAAAAGCGGTCGCTTTCTTTTTAACGAGAGAGAGAGAGAGAGAGAGAGAGAGAGAGAGAAAAAGGTTCAAGCTGAAGGAAGGAAAAAGAGAAATCTGAGAGAAGCAGAGAGCTTGAAGAGAAGCTTCTCTAAAAGAGAAAAAGCTGAGAGAAAGCTTGAAGAGAACGAAGAGAAACTACCGCAAATCTACCGCAAAACAGCTTTATAACAAAATGATAAATAATAGAAAAATCTTTGCAAATGTGCAGTATTTTAGCTAAAAGTATGGTATAATAATCTTAGAAACAAAAACAAAATGACAAAAGGAAAACAAATGAACGTAAACGAAAACACAAAAGCAGTAGCAGTTATCAGAGAAATCGACGGAACAGATGTTTGCCACAGAGTTGGTTGCAGCGACTTGCAAAAAGCTAGAAAGTTCAGCGATGTCTACTACGAAGAAGTTGACTTAGCGACCGCAGAGAAAAACTTCAACGAAGACATGAGCGAAGAGAATGGTTACGACGACCCGTGGATTTGGTCTCGAGACGTAAAAGTTTACCCATGCGCAATCGCTGCGAATAAGTAAGCGAAAGAGAAAAAAGAAAAAGCCCTCGAAAGAGGGCGATTTCTTTAATCTCTCTTAGCGAACTTTGAAGATTCCTCCGCCGCCTCTTCCCGTATCGAACTTTCTGTGAGCAACTGACTTTGCGGTAATCTTTCCACCGACGAAACCTTGCGGTGGTTTAATTAGCAGAGCAGTAAGCGCGTGAACTAAAGCATCGACTCGGTCTGGAGACTTTCCTTCTCCCGGAATCCAAGAATACATTTGAGATTCAAGTTCGGGTAAGTAGTTTACGTGATGAACTCTGTTCTGTTCGTAAGCAAGAGTCACCGGTTCTGCGCGAAGAGCTTTCCCGTACTTTGAGTGAACTTCGAAAACTTTGATGTTAGGGTCGATTGCGTTAATTGCGTTTCTAACTAATGCGCCTCCCTGATTCACTTCAGCAACGACTGGACATCCCCATTTACGAGCCATGGCGACTACTTTATTCGCCCAAGTTTCTGGCGAGCCGAGAATCGTTGCGTCTTCTAAAACCCAAGCGTGTCGTTTATATAAATCTCTTTCTGCAGTTGAAGCAACGACAACGATACCGCATTCGTCTCTAGGGTTCTCGGCAACCGAAGGGTCGACACCGATTACTCTCAATGGAGATCCAATTGGAAAGACAGTTTCTCTTCCTTTATCGATCATTTCTTCAGTCCACAGAGCGCCTTCAACGTTATCTAACATTTCACCGTAAAGCTCTTGAGCCGCGAGTCTCGTACCAGCGTAAACTCCTGTGATAGCATCGATGTAAGAGCTTGATAAGTTCCCTGAGTTATCCAAAGTCGACCCACGAGTTACGACGACTCTTCCCGTCTTTCTCTCTTCTTCTAAAAGCTGATAGAGCAAGGGCACTCTTTTTGGTGTAGTGGTTATCATGATTTTTGGATTTGAGCCCAAACGAGTTCCAACGCGCAAGTTGTCGAAAGCAGTCATCCCGGCAGCGTCCGGAGTTTGCCTCCATGCCGCAACCTCATCTCCCCAAGCGTGAGTAAACTGAGGTCCACGGAGTGAATCAGGTTCGTCAGCTGTGAAGCAAGTTGCCGTATTTCCATTTGGCCAAGTGAGTCGACGTTTCGAAGGCTCGTAAAGAGGGCGTTCGGAAGGCGGAGTAACGGAAATGATTCCCGACTCACCTTCAACGATGACATCTCTAACGTCTGCTGCAGTTCTCGCAACGAGGGCGAATCTTCTCTGCCCAGTTGTAGTGTACTTTGCTTCTTCACGAATCCACTCCGCTGCAGCTCTCGTTTTTCCCGCGCCTCTTCCGGCTAGATACATCCAAATAGACCACTCACCCTGAGGCGCTTGCTGTTCTGGTCTTCCCCATACCGACCAATCCCACAGCAAAGTATCAGGGTCCATGCCCGCAAGAATCTCTAATCTCTCCGCTTCCGGCAAAAGAGCTAACTGTTCCATAATGCTTTTAGCCATTTGAGATTTTCACCCTGTTTTCTGATTTTACGAGAGCGTAAACTTTGCTGCTTCCGCCTTGAGGTTTTATGTATCCGTATCTCGCCAGCCTAAATCTTATCGCCCCATGAGTAACTCCGAGAAGTTTTGCAAGCCGATACAGAGAAACTCCCTGGTTTTTATACGCGTCAAACAAAAGAGCCGTGTAGACTTCAGCTTCTTCCCGGAACTTCGTGCTATTTGAGCGAACTTGTTGCGCAAGCGGCTGAAGTTCTAGCAATTTCTCTAGGGTCTCCGGTTTTATTTCCGGCTTGAAGGCAACTTCCCGTTTAGGTTTCTCCGGTGGAGTCGGAATCACAGCCCCAAGGCGAATGAGTTCGGAGACTACTCCGGGGTCTGATTTCCGAGAAGCAAGCTGTCTGACTCTCTCCCTAGTGAGTTCGCAGCAATCTGCAATCGACTGTAAAGTCCATTCATTTTCTCTAAGAACAGAGATGTAGTTGTCTCTTAGCTCTCGCGTTGTGGCGATTTCTTTGAAGACGAAAGCTACAGTCGTTGGAAGCTTGTGATTTTGTTTTGTAATCGCATTCATGATGATGCAATTGTATACCGTAGACTAAAAACAGTAAGTTTTATAACTGTTTGATAAATAGAGAAACTTTTAGCTAAAAGTATGGTATAATAATAATCGGGATAGAAGAATCTCTTAGTCTAAAGTTAGAGAAACGTTTTCGTCTCCGGTGAAGAGAAGAGTTAGAGTTTCAGCGTTCGGAAGTCCACTTGCTTCTAAGCCATTTGCACTTTGAAAGTAGGTGAGTGCGTTTTTTGTGTTGTCTCCGAAAAAGCCTCTTCTGTCTGAAGCAGAATCCTGGTATCCAAGTTCGTAAAGTCTTCTTTGAACGTGGAAAACGCTCACAGAACGAGTTGACTGAAAGTTTTTGTAGACTATTGCCGACAACTTAACTTCGTCCTTGTCGCCTGTTCCAACAATCACCGAATTTGTAGATTTCTCTACTACTTTTTCTATTTCTTCAGCACTTACCGCAACAGGAACTGCAATTTTCTTCTCCTGCTTTGGTTTTTCCGGAACGGAGACCCGGATTGGAGCCGGAATCGGGGTCGCAACTGGCCTCTCTTCCGGGGTGACAGCCTCTTCACGGATTTCCGGGGTATCCACCTGGACTTCCGGCTCTTGGCTCTCTTCGGGGGCTGAAGTGTCTTCCGGGGTGATGTTTTCTTCAGGGTTTACGATTTCTTCAGACATTTTTTCTCCAAAACTTGATTTTGTAAGATTTTATTTGGATTTCTTACCGCTGTGTACCGTTTTTGTCTTTGGATACCCAGGATAAGACGCAAAATGCTTAGAGATGGTTCCGATTCCCCGGTTCGCTCTGTAGGCGTTCGGGCCTATGCCCCAGGGACCAAAGTCTCTGCCCCCTTTACTCATCCGATACGCTACCCACGCATTAGTCAACGGGTCGAACAGTTTAGAGTCCCTAGAGAGCCCGTAAGTCACTCTTCTTGCCTTACCCAGGTATCCACGCATGTTTATTTGAAAGAGCCCATACGAGTCATCAGCCGTAGCAGCGTTGCGGTTGTGTGATAACGGGTTCCCGTGAGATTCTCTCATTGCAAGAGCCCAAGCGATTTTGTGCGAGTTCCCGCGAAACCCAACGTGCGCTAAAATTGCCGCGAGTTGGATTCCGTTTAGCTTCTTTGCGTTTCGAAACTTCTCCACCGGGGAGACTTTTTCTTTTTCTTTTTCTTTTTCTTTTTGTTGCACGATTTTTATTTCTTGCGGAACAGTTGGTTGAATACCTGCGCTTACAAAAGCAAACGCAAGCACCAACGCAGCCGCTACTTTAGGACTTTTCATCCGGCTCCCAGTCTGGAAATGAATCGTAATCGTAAGGGTCTGGTGAATCGTCGAATCCAGGAAGAGTCTCTTCCACCGGATACTTTTCCCAGCGGTTTGCAGACTCTAAGTCTTCGACTTTGTGCATTGTTGCCCAGACATCCTGCAGAGCATCGACGAACTGTAGTCCGCGAGTCTTCTGAACTCTACTCTTGAAGTTATCGTACTTCAGATTTTTAAGAGCGTCGTCCATAAAAGTTCTTAGTTGCTTCTCGTGAACGATGACTCTGTATGGATAGTCGGCATACGGAGTAAACTGTATCTCTTCTTTAGAGAACTCCGAAAGCTCGAGTAGAGACTGTCTGTCTCTTGCTCTAACTACTAGGTTGTCTGGAGACGTTCGATGTCTCACAGCACTCATGAATCCGGTTTCCGTAAATAGCCACATGAGCTACCTCGCTTTCTTTTTGTCATTTGGTTTTTGCTTTCGCCGAAGCGAGAATTTGGACTTTACAGTCCAAACTCTGCTCGACATGTTGGTCCGAACTGCAGTTTTCTGCTTATCGGGTCTGTCAACTCTGCTCCACACTTACCGCAGCAGCTGTAGTGTTCACCGAAGATTCTCGCGTACTTTACAGGGTCTGCAGCGATGATGTTTACGATTTCTTTCACGTCAGAAACTGAAAGCTTGGTTCTTGTGAATCCGCCAGGTGCACCGAGAAGTTTTCTCATGTAAAGTATGTTCATGTACTCTTTGACTTCGACGAACAACAAGTCTCCGTTTACTTTTTCTTCTACGAAGACGTCAAGTTCTGAAGTCGGGATTGCGTACTTTGATTTTGGAATTGAAGAAAGAACGCTCTGAAGTACAGGGTCTTTCGGGATTCTCTTCGCGTTTATCAACTTGTCAATTACCTGACTTGCATCTTTTTTGCTTAGTTTGTTTTCGTCGATTTTTGCCGCAATCTCTTCTGCCCAGTCTACGTCATCGATTACTCGTTCTGCCAAAAGAACCTTCACAAAGTTGACCTGAGGTCCGGTTGCTTGAATCATTGTATCTGCCATAATTTCCTCCTAAAGGAACTCGTTTTTTATTACTTATTTATTATAACAGGTTTTAGAGCAGAAAGCTGCACATTTGCAAAGATTTTTGAACTATTTTTTAGGCCCTCTGAGCCAGGATTGCGAACCCAATTCCAGCCAAGGCAAAGACTCCTGCCCCAGTTGAGAACCCGGGAGAAACTACGACGATGACCAAGGACACCGCGATTAGTAGCACGGAAATGACCGCTGGCCAAACGAGCTCGCGTAAGCGGGCGATAAGTAGTTTAAGCATTGATGTCTCCTTTTGAATTTGAATGGTTTTTTGGCGAAACTACTCCGAGAAGAGCAGTCGGTTCGTTTTCTTCGATTTCATCGTGGTCGTAGATGTCTAAACCGGCAACAGTTCCCATAAGAATCAAGAATCCTGCTGCGACAAGGCACACTAAAAGAACGACGCCGACTACTATGATGAGTATTCCTAGAATTTCAAGCATTTTTCTCACTCTCTTTTGGCCAAAGCTCTTTTCTTAGAGCTTCGTCGTAAATGTCTCCGCGCCAAGAGTTAGAGATGCTTTTTATGTCCGCTTCCGCAATTAGTTTATCGAGACTGAACACCGCGGTAGCGTTCTTTTCTTCAAACATCACTACAAGTTTCTTATCTCCGTAAAAAGAATCGTAAACGATAGCGACCTTGAATGGCAAGCCGTCGATTCCGTTTCTGTGGCAATCAACCGCTAACACTTCTAGCTTTTGGTCAGTTCTCATTGTATCATTCCTTTTTTGAGGTGTAAATTGTGAATCGCAAGTTTATTATACCAGGCATTTAGCCCAAAAGTCTACTCTTCGTAAAGATTTTGGTCCAAGTCAACGCAGAAGTCTCGGAGCATCGAAAGAATCGTCAGAGGGTTTATGTTTTCTTTTGTGGCTTTCTTATTTCCCCGAGCGAGCTCCGTGCATTTGTCTATTTCCGCCAGCATCTTGTCGATAGCGGAGTTGTATCCTCGGCGAATGCCATCGCGCTGGCCAGATTCAAAGCTTCTTTTGTCGTAACCGTGTTGCGTCATTTGTTTTCCTTATTTTAGTCTTCGAACTTTGGAGTGAAGATTGTGAAGAGTTTTTCTATTGCTTCCGCAAAGTCATTCAGCGACTCGGAATCTCTTCCCAGGTCTGCAAGCTTTATTGCGTAGTTTATGTGAGCTAGCTCTTGATAAGAGAGGTCGAGCGGATTTAGCTGATGTCTTTCGTATTGCTGTAGAAGACGCATCACTAAGTTTCTTGCTACCGCTCTGCTTCCGATTTGCGGGTTTTCAGACATTTCTACCTCGATTGGTTTCTTTGTATTATTTTACCGCATCGAGTTGCAATTTGCCGTTAACCTCCGAGAGATTCTGCCATTCCGGAGAAGGTTGGATAAAAGAAGCCTGCTTCGTTTTGCAAAGGCTCGTCTTTCTCATTCACTCTGTAGCCCGTAAAGACTTTACCTTGTCTTCCGTCTTCTACAGAAACTACTTTTACTCTACAGACTTCTCCGTTTGGACTTAACCAAGTCGAGATTTTTCCTACTTGTATTTCCATGGCACTCACCTCTTTCTGTCGTTATGATTACCGTATAATCATTATAACAGGTACTTGGCAGAAAGTACACCTAGTTTTATAACTTTTTTAGAACTATCCGTTTTCGCAGCTGCGATGCAGGTTCTTTTCTGCCTCAGAGACTTTGTCCAAGACGTCTCCGACGAGAACTAGGAAGTCGCCGGTTTCCGTGGCAATCCACTTTCGTTCAGGGTGCGCTTGGTGAGCTAGAGCTGCTCTCGCTGGTAAGCACCATCCGCAATACAATTCCGCGTCCTGAGCTTTACGGTACCAGCCTGATGTATCCGCTACGATAGGTGAGATTTTGTCTTTCATTTGATTTCCCTTCAGATTCATAGTGCGATTCTAGCAAGGGTGCTTTCCGCGTGACTTTGCGCTTCAAGGCGAAAAAGATCACCGCCGACAGAAGCCGACGGTGACCGGAGATTCCCCTGAACGGGATTATTGGTTTATTATGATTCGCGTGAAGGTAATCTTATTACCTGCGAAGAGCGGGCTATCTAACGAACTGATGAATGTTCCGCGTGCCTGTTGAGCATGAAGAACTTTTCCATTTCCGATGTAGATACCCGAGTGGTAGAAACTACTTCCGCTACCGTAGCTGAAGGCCACGATATCCCCGGGAAGAGGGTTTTTTACCAGGGTTCCAGAGTTCTTCTGCTTTGTAGCAGAATGCTCTAGAGTGACTCCTAGTTTCTCGTACGTCCAGCGGACGAGACCCGAGCAGTCCCAGCCTTGAGGAGTGTCACCAGAAAATACGTATCTTGTTTTACCAACATAGTACTTCAGCCTCCGCACGACTTGCGCGATTCTCTTTCTCTCCGATGCTTTTATTAGCTTCTGGACGAAAGCGAAATTCGCTTGGGTTGTTTCACTTGAAGGCACAGACTTTACCTTTACGTCTTGCGACGCTCGGACCTCCGTGCCTACTGCCGCATCGCTTCCACTAGCAAGAGCTAGCGTGAACAACGCAGTCAGCACAAACGATAACCATTTCTTCTTTTTCATTCCGACCTACCTTTCCGTGAGTTAGTACTCGGTCGTATTGTGTTCAGGGGTTTTGGTTATCTCCTGGACCTAAAGTTTAGGCTTCCTTTGATTCTACCAGGGTTTCAGTTGAAACTGTCACCTTCGCGGGCTTAGATGCTTCTCTTACCGCTCTAATGTCGCGGCCAATTTGTGCCATCAAGCGAGATGTCTCTCTTGTGGTTTTTGCGTCGTGAATGATTCCGGTTTGTACCTCAAGAACCTTGTATCCGCTGCCGTCTAAGGCCCTTAGGACCGCGAGACTGGCGCGTTTACGGTAGTAGGCAGGTACATACCCTTCCGGCAACTGCACGCCTTCTGGAAGGCGCGGAAGCGACTCTAAACGGGTTTTTGGTGCTGCTTTGGTTTTTTCAGACATTTTTGTCTCTCCTTATTTTTTGTATGGTGTTCGTGCTTGGTTTTCCATCCATCTGTCGATGGAATCCGTTAATCTCATCAGCCACGGGAACGCAGTTAGCGTTGTAATCCAGCCGGCTGCAATGAATGGAAGGTTCGAATAGAACATTCCGTTATCCTCTGCTCCGAGTCCTATCAAAAGAACCCAGAGAAGTCCGTAGGCGATTAGTACGATTGGTGCGGTGACTACCGCAATCAAGAAACGACCGATAGTTCTCATTGGTTTTTCTCGCCTTCTTCTCCGTTGCTAAGAGAGATAAGTTCTTCGTCGACTTCGTCATTAAATAACCAAGCCTTAAACTTGGCCATGTTCGCCTCGTCAGAAAGCCATTCGCCCCAGGTTATTTTTTGCGCTGCAGCGACTCGCTTCTTCAGATAGAAAGACCAAAGTTTGCCGATTCGTCTGCGGTGAAGTTTCACCAAGTCAGTTTGCTCTAGTTGTCCAAGCAGTGCGTTGGCGTTCTGCAGAGCCTGCGTTAGATTGAATAGGATTTCTTCTTGCGTTGGTTGGTTTTCACTCATTCGCTTTTCTCGCTTTCTTCTTCTTCTTCTTCTTCTTCTTCTTCTTCTTCTTCTTCATTTTGCCATTTACCGCAACCTTCGCAGACTGCGTCTCCAACGGCTTGCTGCCAGATGAGTGGTGTGTGTCCGCAGGCTTTGTTGTTGCAAGCGTGGTATTCGGCACCAGACTTTTTCATTTCTGCTTCAGACATTTCGTCCCAGTATATTTTCATACTCATAGTGTCTCCGTTTCCGCTACTCGAGCTTCTACTCTACCGAAGACTTCAAAAGTGAATTCTCCGTTGTAGAGTTCTTTTGTCGATTTGATGATTTCTTCTACCTTTTCCCAAGAATGAACTTCGTAAATAGGTGAAGCGTGGTCTGCGTTAGCAGGTGTGATTTTTAGTGAGTAGATTTTCATCTTTGCTTCTTTCTGTTTAGCTGACGCTTATTGCTTCAGCGACTTTGATTTCTACCCTGCCGCAAGTGCAGGTTGGAGATTTTTCTCCGATTTCATTGATTAAGAAGTTTCTCATGTACTCGATTTCGCGAGCGTCAAGTAAGTATCCACCATCTTGAGTAGTCTTCTTACGCTTACTTGAAGTGACTTCAGTGTACATCCTGTTTCCCATGCAGCTACTGTCTACGCATACAAGTTCTCCGTTCTCCGTACTCCAGATTTCGGTTTTGCGTGCTTCAGCTACTACCTTTGACTTTTCTAGCCATTCCGCGAATTCGGTCATTTGAGCTCCTTTTGTCGTTTGTCTTTTTGTTTCTAGTTCGATTATAACAGGAACTGGAGCAAAAAGCTGCACATTTGCAAAGTTTTTTATAACTTTTTTGTAACTAGTCTCCACCGACGCTAACGCAGTTTTCTTTACCGCATTCTTCACATTCAACGTAGACTTCGTCACTTCGACGTGAGCCGACAGCTTCCATGTCATCGTTTTGATGCTCGCACTTGTCGCACTCAAAGGAGACAGTCATTGCAACTTCATCGTCTCCGTACCCACTGGTTTTCCATGAATCGTAATCGAACATTAGTTACCGCCTTCTTTTTCGTTTTGCTTTTTTCTGAGACTTGAGATTACTCTTGCCTCAGCGAGGCGAGCAGAGTCTCCGGCTTCCTCGATTCGTTCCCAGTCCTCTGAAGTCCAAGCCGAGGTGTCCATGATTTCCATCCCATCGACGGAGCCGTAGGTTCCATCGTCTGTGAAGTAGTGAGTTGAGGATACCGTATCTCCATCGATGACATCTGCTGGAGTCAGCACGTCACCGGGAGAGTTTTCCCGCAACCCAGTGGCAATCACGATTTCTCCAGATTCTTCAGAGAGAATCGCATCCGGAAGAATCTCCAGAACTTTGCTCATCAATGCGTCAAGAGTCATTTCTTCTTTGATTTCGCTACTCATTGCTACCTGCCTTCTGACTTTCGTAAAAGTCTGCTATTGCCTCGATCGTTCCGCAAGCAGAACAGATTTCGGTCTTGTTATCTTTCCGTGAGATTGCTCCCATGTAAGCCCCAGGGTTCTCATTGTTTGGAATGAATCCACCGCAACTAGGACACTCTGGTGCCTTTGTCCAAAACCACTCGTAGTACTCTACAGGAGAGTGCTCGAGCTCGGTGATGTGCTTTACGATGTGTCCGTGGACAGCAGGATAGTTTTCCCACTTCAGCTTCTTTCGAGTTGCCACCTGCTCACGACTTAGGCTTCTTGCCTCAGTCTCGGTTAGCTCGCGTTCTAGCGAGACCAGTTCGTTTGTGTTTTCGTTTTCTGTCATTTTTTCTCCTAGTTGTAATCGCGCATTGCGCGGGTTAGTGATGCTGAACGAGTGCGTGCTCTCCGTGTTCGCTTGTCGGCGTGTAATCCTGCCGCGTTGCTTCTGCGAATCTCGCGCATCGCCTTGATGTAGCTTTTGTTTTCGATTGAATGTGCGTGTGTATTTGCCATTTTGAATCCTCCGTCTTTTTGTCTAATACGATTATAACAGGTATTTAGAGCAAAAGCTGCATTTGAGCAAAGATTTTTCGACTATTTTTAGTCCCAACCTCGGCAACCATCGTAGTTGTCGTCCTCAATAGCCCAAGGGAGTAGAGAACTTAGTTGGTATCCAGCAGGAGTCGCTTTGCGGTCGCAGTAGGTGCACGAACCAAAGCGTGGAGTGTCTTCCGTGACATCAGATTCTGAGACCTTGGTAATCTGGTCGGCAAGAGCTTGCTTCATCAACTCGAGGGTCGCTCCGCCTTTATAAGTGCAAGAGTATTTGCCTTCACCGTAGTTTGGACTCGTGTACTCGATGACGTACCAGAGTCTGTCGTCGTTGTGAAGTATCTGGTGAATAGATGCTGTCCAAGGACCATTTAGTGCGTTTGGATAAGCAGCTGCGTTTGTTTCTGTGCCTTCAACTAGGATTTTTTCTTTCATAGTTTCTCCGTCTCTACAGTGTGTCCGGAATACCGAACATTTGCTCCCAGCATTTGCCGTGAGTTCCAGTTTTGATTACTTCTCTTGTTGCTGCGTCGAACTCTGGAAAAGCATCCTGAATCAATGCTCCATCTTTCCATGCCACGTAACTTGCCGCATCAACTGTCATCACGGAGTTGTCTCCGCAAAACATGCAGCGTTGAGTTGTGATTTCGATTGTGGTTTGATTACTCATTGTCGCTCTCCAATGCCATTACGTTGGTTGCAATTTCTTCGTAGATGTCTTCCCAAAGTCCATCGATTCTTTCGACGTTTTCCGCAACTATTTCAAAGCGCTTTGGCTCCAGGTTGTCGTTTGTCTCCGGGTCGATGAAGTGTTCAGCGATGTAGTACTGAAAGATGATTGGTTGGTTCTGGTCTTCAATTTCTTGAAGTTGTTCGATTAGGCTTTTTACAGTTGCCATGTTGACTCCTTTTGTCGTTTGTCATTTGTATTTGGTTTTTGCTACTATTCGATTATAACAGGTTTCGCTCTACTTTGCTGCACATTTGCGAAACTTTTTATAACTTTTTTGTAAACGCTTTTGTCCGTGAATCTCACAGTGCTTACCGCGTCTACAGGACACCAGCTCTAAGACTCCCTTGCGTCCCTCTAGACTGTCAGAATCCTTGGCCAACAGAACCAGCACTCTGTCTTCGCGCCTTCTCACTAATCTAGCCATTCGGCTATGAATACCGCAACCAAGTTGTCGGCTGGAATCTTCAATCCAATCTCCGCCTTCTTGAGTTGGAGGTTGATGTCTCTCTGCTTATACGCTCTGAATCTGAGAATCATCTTGTCGTCGTTCTTCGTTCTGATTTCCCAGACCCCATTGACTTTTTGTTTGTCCATGTTTTTCTACCTTCGTTTAGTTGCTACCTATCTATAATAACAGGTTTTGCTCCGCTTTTATTCCCATTCTGCAAAGATTTTTTAAGATTTTTTGAGCCTCCGTGAGACCCTTGAACTAGCCGGATGGCAACTACTATGGTCTCCGTGTCTCGTGGTCTCATTGGACCTCTGAGAGCTTTGGCCTGGACAACCTGAAGGAGTAGGTTGCCCAGGACCAAAATCTATTTGCCGGTAGATTTCACTATCACAGCTTCTGGATGCTCACGCATGAACTGCCAAAAGTCTCGGTAATGAATCGCAGAGACAACCTTGTTGCCGTCAAGTAGGTACTCAACCAGCGTATACTTTTTTGACTCTTTCATTTGCTCTCCTCTTATCTTCCTGCTGCAGTCAATGCCTGCGCAGCTGCCGCACCGATTTCCATCGCTGCTTTGGTGAAGTCCTTGTCAAGAACTTGGACTAACTTTGTTCCAGGCTTTCCATTCAGATAGTTTTGGATTACTCCACCATCTCGCTGGAACGTAATCCAGAGAACTCCAACTCCGGCACTCGCGCACTTTGCCACTGCAGCTTTCGCAAGCTTAGTCTGCTCAGGAGTGTAGTGTCCATCGGAAACTACGACGAGCAGACGAGCTCCTGTCCCAGCAGTCAAGTTCAGACCTCCGTCAAGAACTCTGAACGCTGTGTCGAACTCTTCAGTTCCGTCCGGAGCCGAGTAGACATTCACCTTGTCTAGGTTTTGTCCAGGCTTTAGAGTCGGGAAGACGCTGCTACCGTAGTAGACCATTGCTGCTTTTCCTTGAACTCGCTTGGTCGCCTCTGAAAGAATCCAAGCTGCAGAAGCCATTGGCTGCATCGCTCCACCCATAGAACCAGAGATGTCAACCATCACTCCGATTTTAAGTTCTGGGTCGTCCACGTGCTTACGCTTTGTTTGACGCCATGGCTCAACAGAAGCCATCGGGTTTTTAGTCTTCGCCGCAGTTCCCTGCACCAGAGTGCGAGTACGCAGACGTCCAGGTGGAATCACAGATGACACTGTGGTCTCTGAACGATCACGGTATTTTGCCTTCTTCAACGCGTTGGCAACCTGCACTGCCGCAATTCTCTCTTTAGATGTTGGCACGCGAGATTCAATAAGACTTGATGAAGTTGCCTGTCCACTGCCTGGTCCAGTGGCTCTTGAGAAAACGTTCTTAGCGACTTCGGCGTTCTTCGCAACTTCTTGATTGTAGCGAGTTCGCATGTCTGCTTCTTCTTTGTAGTCGTCACTTAGTTCCTGGTCGTCAAGTTCTGATTGAGCGTTGATGATTGCGTCTTCGGCAGCTTCGCTGAGAGCATCTACAAGTTCTTGCACGAGTACTTCGTAGTCTCCTGTGCCTTTACCCTTGCCTTTACCTTTGCCACTGCCAGGTTTTTCGCAATCGCCTTCACCGGAACCTTCGCCTTCGCCTTCGCCTTCGCCTTCGCCTTCGCCTTCTCCTTCTTCGGCTACTTCTCTAACGAGCTTCGCCCATTCGCGAGCTAAGTCGTAAAGTGGAAGTGGATTCGCGTGCTCATCGTGTTCCTGGAATTCCAACCAGATTTCACGAAGACTTGCAAGTAGCTCTTCACCGAGCATCGACTCAATCATCGGAGCCAGTGCGTACACGTCAACGCGATCGATTACTCCTGCGTCGATTCTTGCGAGAACTAAAGCTGCTATCTGCGCAACCGCCTCGACTGACTTCGCTGACTTGATTCCTTCGTGCATGTCGTCGATAACGATTTCCAAAGCACAACTGCGAAGGAACGCGCGATTCTTCGGCATAGACCTAAGTCCAAACTTTTCGATTCGAGTCTCTTCCAGCCAATGCAGAGCAGCAAGCTCATCAGGTTGAAGAGCCTTAGCTGCCGCAACCAAGTCCCAGCGAGTGAAGCGTGCGTGGAATGATTCGTGCATGATAGCGCCAATCGCCTTTGGATACTTGTACTGATTCTTGCGAACAGATAGGTCTCCGATTGTCTTCGGGTCTGTGATAGCTCCGAACGCTACGTCTGTGTTGATTTCAATTTCAGCGAGAGATGGAGTGTAACATGCTGGAGCAGGTCCTCCAGCGCCTGGACCAAGATAGACAACTAGGTCTCCTCGGTTCGCCCAGTCATTTACTACTCGACCGATGTTTGCACCTACAGGCAACCACTGCGGTGGCGTGTTCTGTGCCTTTGTTGTTCCGTCTTTCAAGTGAGCCATGTGTTCTCCTTCGTTCTGTCTCTTACTTGCCTAATACGATTATAACAGGAAATACTCTAGAATCTGTCATTTTTGGAAACTTTTTATATAAAGTTTTGAGAAGGAGGAGACCGGAATGGACACAGTCCCCTCCCTCCGACAGTCGGGAAACGAAAAAACCGACTGTCATTTCGGGTCGAGAAACGACGAAGAAAAACGACCCGAAGCTTACGCGTTAGATTTTGGCTGGCTTGAACTCTTCACCGAAGACTCTCGTCAATACGTCTGCGACGACTGGACGATCCTCAAACGGAGCACAAGCGAGTAGATTCGAAATTGCCCATGTAGTTCCAAAGTCCTCGCTGATTTGCTTGAACTTTAGAAGCTCGCGCATCTGCGGAGCCCAAGACACTTCTTGGCTCGCTTGCTTCTTCGCGAGATTCATTGCCGCAGTCACAATCAACTGTGGAGCACCGAGCTTCTTTGCCAACGAGTAATCTGTTGACATCTCCGCCTGGATGCTGAATCGGGACAAGAGAGCCTCAGAGAGGTTCACTCCTGGTGCGTTCGGGTTAGTGGCCGCAATCACGTAGAATCCGTCCTTGGCCTTCACTGTGCCTCTCTCTGGATTCGCAGTGACTACTAATTCATCACGTCCATCCATCAGACCGTACACCAGCGAAAGCACCTTTGGATCGATCAGACCAATCTCGTCGATTAGCAGAACTTTACCTTGCTCTGCAGCTCTAACAAGTGGACCATCGACCCAGTCGAATCCTCCGCTTGGAGTCTGAACGTATCCACCGATGAAGTCTCCAACTTCGGTGTCACCGGTTCCGATGATTGTCTCGAGCTCTTCGCCAAAAGCAGCTTCAACCAAAGCAGTCTTTCCACAGCCTGGTGCTCCGTAAAGCAAGACGAAGTGATTCTTCGCTCTTGACTTGCGAACTGCCTCGACATCTGAGTGTCCACCCCAAAGACGAGCAAAGTAGTCTTCACCGTTTGGTCTAGGATACTTCACTAAACCTGTGAGTGACGCTATCTCTGTCACTGTAACCACCTTCTTCTTTGCGACCTTGACGTCTACTGTACCAGCAGCGATTACCATCTTCGCTGGAATGTAGTCTGTTGCCTCTGCGTGTACGCCTTGTCCTGCGACTGCGTACATTGCTTCCGTGATTCCACTGTATTGCTTCTCTAAATATTCCATAATGCTCCTTGTCGTTTTTTCGTTGTTTGTTGCCTAGGTCTATTATAACCTATTTTGCAACAGTTTTTGGTAATTCTGCGAAACCTAAGTAAGTTCTGCTTTTTAGCACTCTGTTCAAAACCTTGTACGGAGTCTTGAGTGCACAAGTATCCGCCAAGTCTTCTTGAGTGAAGTCGACCACGAATGGCTGATTCACTAGTTTGTAGCCACGAGTCTCAAGCTGCTTCAGCAGAGAATCGATGTGAGCGACTCTCATCTTTCCGATGTTGAGTGCCGCAGACTTTGTGTCTACCGTTTGTCCAAGAGTCGTTTTAGTGACTGCTGGATAACCCTTCCATTGGCTTTTTGGTGAGTCGTTGCTCACACGTCGACGGTAGATTACTAATGGAACTGTGCTCCCCAGTCTCTCACCTTCTGGTGTGATTAGCATTTGAACTATGAAGTTTCCAGTTTGGAACTCCATGTACATTGCTTTTTTGTTCTTTGTCGTTTCGTTCATTTGAACTCCTTCGTCTTTTTGTATTTGGTTTTCACCGTAGTTCGATTATAACAGGTTTTCGTGCTCTATGCTGCACATTTGCAAAACTTTTTTGGAGGCAGGTACCTGACGGCTTTCGCCGTCAGGCAACCTCCTCAGATTACTTGGAGAGAACCTTGAACCAGCGGGTTGGCTTCTCCCAGTAAGTTGCAGTGTATGCGTCTGGGAACGCTTCCTTCAAGATGGCGCGATCGATTCCAGTTGACTTTCCGTTCATTGTCTGAACGACGTTGATGCCTTCAACTGCACCGAAGTCTGCGTCACCCATCAGTGACTGCAAAGCTTCTTTAGCTTCGTTTTCCATAGCCTCAAAAGCCTTGATGGCTTCGCGAGCTTGAGCTAACTGGTCTGTCCACTTCTGGACATCTGTTCCAGTTAGGTCTACAACTACCTTAGTAGTTGCGACGGTTGATGATGATACGACGGTTGTCGTAACCTTTGTTGCCTTTGTTGCTACCTTGATTTCACTCAATTTAGACTCCTATTGTCATTGTGTATGTAGTGAGGTTTTCGATATTCAGTTATTTTTTGGTACCTATTCATTATAACAGGTATTCTCCAAATTAGCTGCACATTCTGCAACTTTTTTGAAAAAGTTTTGAGGACTACTCTTCGTCCTCTTCGTAGTCCTCGTCCTCAACCTCTTCGGTTGATTCGGTGAACACGCAAGATGAGTACTTCTTGTTGAGTCTCTCGACTTCTTCCCACATGTAAGTCTCGAGCTCTTCCTGGTCGCTGAAGTACTCGTTCGTTGTCCAGTCGCTGCTTGAGATTACGCCTTTGAAGTTCATTGTGAATCTCCAGTCGTAAAACTCTTCGAGCTGACCAGATGCCTCGAGCTTCCAGTCGCCGAAGTCGATTGTTGCTGTGGTTATCTTGATTGATTTCATTCTTGCCATTTTGACTCCTTGTGTCGTTTGTTTTTGCTACCTAATCATTATAACAGGTTTTAGCCTGTTTTTATTCCCATTTAGCAAAGATTTTTGAAAAGTTTTATAACTGCTTTGTTACCGGAGTTCTCAGGCTTCTCGGCCTTCCGACTCCACTCAGCTGACGACTTCGCGTCTTGGCAATGAGAGGCTCAAGCCACTGCATCACTTCGTTGAGATTGTAGTAGATGCTCTTAGAGTTCTCTACGATGACTGGTTGCGGTCTGCCATCCGAATACCTTGCATCCTTGAGCCAGTGTCTCATCTGCGCTCCAGAGACATCTGCGATGTGTGATAGCGCTTCAGCGTTCGCGACTTCGACGTCTCCGTAAAACGTCTTCACTTCTTTACGCAGCTTCATTAGTTACCTCCAGCCAAGATGCCTCGCAGCATCGCAATCTCTCGGTCTCCAATGCCTACGACGTTTCCGTCGCTGTCTACTCCTCCAGAGAAGAGAACGTCTCCGCACAAGACATCTGAGAATCCAAAGAAGAACTCCCAGACTTTTGTAGCTGACAGGTTGACAGGTAGCTGCATCAGCTTACCTTCTTCATTCATCCAGGCACTCAGTGTGGGTGAGAAGTCGATTACCTGTAGTAATCCACCAACCAACTTTTGAGTGTCCTCTAAGGATGAGAAGTCTACTGCCAACTCATCCACCTTGCTGTCTGCGGAGATTCTTATCGTCCGCACTGTGTTGCTTTTGTTTTCGCTCATACTTATGCTCCTATTCCGATTTTGTATGTGAGAACTATGTGGTCGTATCTGACTGTCGCTGTGTCTTCGTCAAAAGACCAGCGGGAAGCTTTGTCGTAGTCTCCCCAACTTACGTTCATGCCTGGTGATGTCTCCAACACAAAGCTATTGCTCTGCAGTTTTCGAATGCGTCTTGTGACGTTCAAGTACTTGTGAGGAAGGTTTGCTTCCGTCACCGGGTGAACACATGACGTTATTGTCAAAGTGACTCCAGGCTTCGCCAGGACTCTTTTGAATTCGGATAAGTTGCTTACCATGATGTCTTCTTTAGTCGTCATTATTTAGCTCCCTTCAAAGCTTTAGTAACTGTGTTGTACATTTCACCGAACATCTCGTCAACGAACTTTTCGTCGCCTTCCCAGTTGTCCGAATCCATTGCGTCGTAAATTGCTTCTTGCAGAAGCGCGAGTTGCTTTTCGGTTAGCTCCAATGTGACTTTTATCTTTTCACTCATGTGAACTCCTCTGTTTGTCGTTTGTCTTTTGCTTTGGTGCTCGGGTTAGTGATTACGCTTTGTACGCAATCACATAACCCTTTGCAGTCTTCGCCGAAAGCTTTTCAAGAGCTTCTGACATCGCTGCGTTGTGACTGCCAAAGAACTTCGTGCTCGATGCTCGAGTCGACTTCTCTGCCATTCCCCATGAGGTAAACAACATGTTGTCCTTGACAACGATCTCGTAAACCTTCTTCTTACCGTTGTCTCCGCGTGCACCATCTGATTCACTCAAGAGAACCCACTTTGTTTCAGTCATACTGACCAACTCCTTTTGTCTTTTTGTCATTTTGTATTTAGTTATTTTTTGGTACTATTCGATTATAACAGGTTTTTGCTAACAAACTGCTCGTTTAGCAAAGATTTTTAAATCTTTTTTGAGTGCTAGCAGTCGTGGACTCTAGCACTCAACACCATGAAGCAGTTGTCACAAGTTGGAAGCGCTTGTGTGTAGACGTTCTTGATGACTCTTGCTCTTGGCTTTGACTGTCTCTTTGTGAGTCCAAGCTCAATAAGCTTTGTGTTCACTGAGTAGTAGGTTCGTCCGAGTGCTCGAGCGATCTCTACAGCTGCCATCTTCGCTGCCTTCATTGAACGCAGGTCGTTGATGTCGTTTATGGACCAGTACTCGCCATTTGCAACTGCAGTTGACAAGCTGATTGTTTGGTACTTTTCGTTTTCGTTTACACTCATGTGCAGACTCCTTTTGTCGTTTATTTTTGGTACCTAATCATTATAACAGGTTTTTGCTATAAAACTGCTCATTTAGCAAACTTTTTTTGAAAGTTATCATTCTGTTATAATCACTAGTTTTTGCCGTTTTTTATTACCTATCTATTATAATCATGTTTAGATAGATTTTATTCCCAAAAGAGCAAACTTTTTCGAAAAGTTTTTAGTCCTCTTTCGACGCGTCTTCTTCGTCACTCGAGTCAACGACAGCTTCTCCGTGTTCGAGCTCCATGTGTCTTTGATAGTTGCTATAGGTTAGGAAGCACTTTTCGCAAATGTGCTCTTTAGCGTAATCACTCATCTTCTTCTTCAGCTTTCTTTTTTACGATTTCGTTGAACTGCTCCAATACAACAGAGAGCAACTCATCGTAAGCTTCATCGCTGAAACCTCCGACATGCCAATCATACACTTCATTGAGCCTAGGAGTTCCAAGTTCATAGCGTTTATAATCGTACAGAGTCACAATCACTGAGTCTTCGATAGCGATCGTCCAACGGACAGTTACCTTGTTATCGAACGATTCGACTTCCTCAGGCTCTCCGAAGATTTGCGTGAGAACGTTTCGCGTTGTGCGCAGAGTGTTTACTCTGTACGTTGCGTTTGATTTTTCGTCTGACACTAATTTGAATGTTTTCATTTTGTCTCGCTCTCTAGTTCTTCTGAACTTGTCCGGGTTGCATCTTTAAGATGTAAAGACTGTCTTCGACATCTTGCCATTCCCACCGCGCTCCAGTGTCTGCGCGATGTTTGTTCCATGCTGCTTCAGCGAGAGCAATCACGTGCTCTTCGCTGTCGCCGCAGATTAGGAACTTGAAACTTGAAGTCTCTAAAGTTCCAACGTAGACTTCTTTGATTTCACTCATGCGACCACCTCCAAAACTTCTTGGCAGACTCCGCAACTTGATGTCGCTTCAACGAAGCACTCTGTTGGATGACTGCAAACTGAAACGTCTGGTGACTCGACGCTTTCGAATTTCGCCCAGTAGTCGATTCCGTTCTCTCCGTCTTTCAAAACGAATCCACCGGAGCAAGGACACATGTCGCATCCTGCGTATCGATTCCAACTTAGCTTTTCGAAGTCGACTCCCATTTCGCGAAGCTTCTCTGCAACGAGTGGACGCAAAGTGTTGTAGTCTCTCGAGCGTCTGTTCTCTAAGTGCTCCCAAACATTTTCACCGAAGTCTAAAAAGACTCGTGATGGTGAATCTGGTCGATCGCTTCTCTGCTGCTTGTACTCGTACTTTCGTGGGTACACTGATTTTTCCAATTTACTGATTTTGATTTCGCTCATGTGAGCTCCTTCTGTCGTTTTTTCGTTTACTCGATATTCAGTTGTTTTTGCTACTTATCTATAATAACAGGTTTTTAGCAAATATGCTGCACATTTACAAAGATTTTTGAAAAAGTTTTACGGACCTCTTCGGTACCATTTCTCAAGATTCTCCGGTAAGTGCTCTCCGCAAAAGAAGACGAGAGGCTTTGTGTAGAATTGCATGAGCATGCGAGGAGTTTGCTCTCCGCAGACCTTGCAGACCACTTTGCTCGAAGGCAGTGGATGGAACGGACTGTCTGTCCAAGCTTCTACTGCGTCCCAGACGTAGCGATTATCTTTTGCGTCCTTATAGAACTGTGCTTTTCTCAACTTGATTTCGCTCATTTATCTCTACGCTTTCTTCTCGTCGATTTTAGGCCAGATGTCTATCGCTCTCTGGAAGTCTTCCTCCGAGATGAACGCAGCGAGAATTCCAAACAGCGCCGCGTAAGTCACCTGTGTTGTGTATTGAGGGTTTTTTGCTCTAACCAACGCTTCAAGCTCGAGCATCATTTCTGGTTTTTTGCTGTCTGTCATAGCGACTCCTTTTGTCATTTTGTCTTTTTGCTACCTAACTATAATAACAGGAAAAGCTCTGCTTTTATTCCCATTTGCAAAGATTTTTTAAACTTTTTTCTCGACCGCAAAAGTCTCCGGTACTCTATCAAAAGCTCCTTCATACTCACCAAGGCGATAACCTGCCTCGATAATGATTTGATAAAGAGAGATATCGAGACCTGTCGCTATCGCTTCTAGGATTTCGCTGCTTGCCTCTTTCATTCCTCTCTCTACTTCAGAAAGATGTCCGATTGAGAGAGCGCCTCTCTGTGAAACGTCTCTTAGCGTGAGATTCTTCTCTAAACGAATTTTGTAGATTGCTTCGCCAAGCACAGTGCGATATCTCATAGCTTCTCTTCTCTGTCTATCCAGTGTGGAATCTTTTTCGTAGGGACATAACCGCGAGTCTCCATCGTATAGAATCTGATGAACCCAACAACGTTGAAAACTCCAAGACAAGTTCCCGTGCCCTCTCTAAAGATTTCGTGCTTTGTTGAGAGGTCCCAGTCTGCCGTGAACTTATTGCTCGTGACGATTCTGTATTTCCAAGGTTCGTCTTCTTTCGAAAGTATGTAGCCAACGTGCTCGATTCGATAGAGCGGCGAGCCGTTTGGGAATTGCGGATTCATGTTCATTCCGCTGACAAATAATCTGTCCTGCTGAATAGGTCTCTCTTTAATCATTGAGTCTCCTTGTGTCGTTTACCTATGACTATAATAACAGGAATCTCCGCAGAATTATTCCCATTTGCAAAAAAAGTTTAGTGAACCTTTGGATCGATCACCGGGAGCGAGCACTCGACGCAGAGAGGCCAGAATGAGTCATCTGAGTCGATGACGACGACAAATGGCTCGAAGTCCCCGGATTCGAAGTCGTCGATGTCTTCTCCGCAGTGCGCGCACTCTTCTCCAGGGAGAATGTCGATGTCTTCGCCTGCGGACAATTCCGCTAGGTCTTCTTCGCTCTCAACGATAATGACTTCGATACGAGTAATGGTGGCCTCCAGTTTCCTAGAAGCCACCATAACTCAACTGGAGCTAACTGATTTTTTGAAGAAGCTCGGAGAGAGTCTTCGTCACCAACTCCAGTTTTCCCTTGGTTTCCTCCAGCTCTTGCGAGATAGAAGTTTGGTGAGCCTTAACAACTTGCGCAACGAGGTCGTGCAGGTTGTCTGTTTTGGCTTCGGTCTTAGGTCTGTTCTTGCTTCCAATTGGACGACCACGCTTTTTCGCCTTTGGTTTTCTTGGACGACGATCGCTGGTGGAGGAGAGAACTACTCCAGGGACTGCTTCAGCTACAGTGCGCGCTGGAACGTCTTGGCTCCAAGTGCGCGGAGTAATATAAAGAGTCGCAAACTTTCCTGTCGTAACCCTATTTTTGGCGCGCAATGCACGCTCTTCGATAGTTTCGACGCGAGAGACTAAAGCTCCTTCGTTGATGAGCTCTTTGACGTGCGTGTACATTGTCATCTTGTCAACGTTGCGCCCAGTTTCCTTTGAAACAAGTGCCTTGATTTCTGGAATTGTTAAAGGTTGCGATTGCTTTTTCAGAATATTTTGGATCTCTTCTCGAAAAAGCAGAGAATTAAAGACTCGCTCTTCTATAAAAGTAGCAAGTCCAGGACTTAATTTTTTACTTGGTGTTGTCATTAGACATCACTCCTTGTCTTTTTATCGTTGGAAACCTAGGGATTTGGCTTCATGATTCGATTATAACCTGGTTTCGCCTGAAAAGGCGAAATTTCATAATAAATATTGGAGCAACCCAAAAACACAGCCCGTCGCACTTGTGCACCTCCCCCGGGTTGCACTTCAAAAAAGGCAGCCCGTCGCTAATTCCGTGCCCCCCGGGTTGCACTTCAAAAAAGGCAGCCCGTCGCTAATTCCGTGCCCCCCGGGTTGCACTTTCGAAAAGTGATGCCCGGCGCACGGATTTAGTCCCCCCGGGTTGCACGTTGCAAAAAACACAGCCCGGCGCAGGTTTACCTGCCCCCGGGTTGCATTTCCGAGAAAAAGGCAGCCCGGCAGAGATTCCCCTGTCCCCGGGTTGCAAACGCTCGGAATTTGGCAGCCCGGCTGCTTTCCGAGTGCTCCCCGGGTTGAACCCGGCGAAAGTGTGAGCCGCGGGTCCGGGTTTCACTGAACCCGGTTAACCCGCGACCAATTCCGAGCCCAACTTCCAACCCCTTGGAGACTTCGCCCGGAAAACTAATGCCCGGTTAGGTCTCCGACGGCTCCCGGGTTGCGGCCGGTTCCTGCGGCTCCATGAAGAGCCACACCCGCTCCACCTTGGAGCCCGGCGACTCCCTGGCTATCAGCCCGCGGAGTTCCGCCTCGGTGTCGGCTTGCCGTGCCACGTACTTGGCGTTCCCGGCTTCGTCCCGGTAGTCCACAATCCAAATGGTTTTCTTTATTGCCATCCGTCTCTCCAACCCGCGTTTGTTTTTCCGCGTAATAACATTATAACAGGTTTCTCGCAGCTCGGTGGCACATTTGATAAAAAGATTATAACTTTTCGATAACAAACAACCCGGTCTGCTCCGCTAGGCGCGCTATGGCCGTGTGGTTTGGCTCGCCCGTCGCGTCCCTGCCGGCGAAGCCGATGCGGCGTTGGTAGCGCGCAAAGGCGCTAACCGTGAGCCGGCACCAGCTCCCCGGTTCGTACCCGCGTAAGCCCACGGCCTGTGCCAGGGCGAGCTGAACGGCGCGGATGTGCTTGTTCTTCCGCGAGGAGGTGAGGTAGGAAAAGTTGACAACAGGCGTGTCAACCTTGTCTGAAACCGGTTTCACGGAATTTAAGGCTCGGAATCTGGGGCGAGCGAAGGCGAGAACCTCCGTGTTGAAGTGAGTGCGGCGGAAGACCCCGGTAGGAAGATCGTTGCTCCGGGGTAGGCCGGAGGAGGAGTTACCCTCGATGGTGATGAACCTGCCGCTTCGCTCCCATCCCTCCACGGAAACCACGATTCCGAGCCGGGGTTGGCCAAACGCCTCGGACGAAACGGCGAAAAAGACTAGGTCGCCCACCCTGGGGCGAGAACGTACCCGGTCGTCCAGTATGAACTCGGAAAGCGCGGCGGAGGTGGAAACACAGGACGGGAGGTAAACGCCCGCCTCGCGGCCCACAACGTCTACAAATGCACCGTCCCAGGGCGCACTGCCGTAGCCAACCCGGGAACCAAAGGTGGAAATCCCTCCACGCTCCATTGCCTGCTGCCCCTCGTATGAGAGCGCCTGCTCCACAAACTTGGAGCGGAGAACCTTCGAGGAGGTGAAACCTTGAACCTCTAGCCGAAGGTTAAGGTTCATCGGTCACTTCCTCCAGGGAAGTGGCTAGGGTCTGGGCTTCATTTGCACGAGCCGTAAGCCGGATGTGCTCCTCCCGGGTGGACGCTAGGGAGACGTCCCCGGTGAGGACCTCCGCCAGGGCGCGAGCCGTTGCCGCAAGTTCTCGGATTTCGCTATCCTTCATTCTCTTCTTCCTTCTCCTCTTCAACCACGATCTCTGCGTCTACGGGAACCTCGACTCCTGAATCCACGAGCCTGGCGGCTGCCTGACTTGCAGCCAGACCAAGCCGTTGCAACCGTTCCGCGATTACCGCGGCCGCTGGGCGGACGTCGATACTTACGGTCGTATCTAACTCTACACCACCTCTTACCCCGGCGCGGTCCAGAATCTCCGTTGCCGCCTTAAGTTTTACAGGCTCGGATTCCGCGGTCTCCATTAGTTCCTCGAGGACGTTCACCGCAAATGGAGCGGACTGCATAAGCCGCTGGCGGGCACGTTCGATGTCATCGCTCGGTTTCCGAGACTGGGTGCGGAGGTGGACGCGGCAGAGGCCGTCGTCCTTCGGGCGGCCGGAGGTCCAAAGCATACAGCGGATTCCGTCGTCCTTCACCGCGCGACAGCGGTGAGGAAGTGCGGTGGGTTTTCTCTTAGCTGAGAGCTGGGGTTCGTCCTGCTCCTTTAGCCACATCTTGGTTGCTCCAATTACCCAGGGCGGAACGAGGTAGTCTGAGGCACTCTCCACGATGAGGTCCAAGCCGGTTAGGTAATCCGAGTTCTTATCGTTTGGGTCGACCATAATCGGTTTCTTCTCGGCGAGTGAGAGGAGCCTACGCTCCTTGTTCATCGCGTCTGAGCGAGCCATGATTAGTCCGGTTGGCACGCCATTGCTCGCGTACACGGTGTCCCAGCCCATCTTCGCTCGGCGAAGAATGGAGCGGTTTTCGTAGGTGTCCTCGCAGACGCCTCGCTCCGCTTCCACGATGCCGATTTCCGAGAGGTCGGGGCGAAGGTTCGTTGGCTCGTCGATTTCGATAATTGGAGTCTCCTCGACTGGAGCACCGAACGCAGCAAGTTCTTTATCATTTTCCATTAGGCAAATGTAAAACGGAACGGACGGCACCTACTGGGGAGAGTCTCGGGCACCGTCCGCTCCGCGAACGACCGCGAGCCTACGATGCGACAAACCGCGCAGGCGATTTAAGTCATTCGTCTACTACGCGGTAGTTGTAATCGTATACTGTTCTCGGAAGTTTTATTCGGAGTGAGGGCTCTCTGAGATAGGTTTTGCCTCTTCAGAAACAGATTCATTATCCGCGTCAGGTTGCTCTTCTAAACTGCTCGTGCTTTCTTCATCAGAATGAACTACGATTACTATGGATTCGTCTATCTCGTCGGTAGTATCAGACTGCTCCACTTCTGTGGTTGCCTCGTCTGGTTTCTTCTTTCCAGGTCTCTTCCGCTCCATTTTGTCTTCGATGACAAGGTCGGCGGGGACTTCTCCAAGAGTTCCGTCTCTGTTCACGACCACTGCCTTAGGCTTCCACTCTAAGTTGCAGTCACAGGAGCATAGATAAAGCTTTTCATAGTAGGCTGTCTCATGCTTGCATCCGCGATGGTATGTGTCCTGGCCAGTAATCTTTGCGTCCATACACCAGCCACATGGAACTGAGTTCCAGATAACCGTTCTTGTTCCGTGCCAGGTGTCTGCTCCACTTGTTTTCTTTGCCATTTGCTCTCCTAGTCTTCCAAGGGTATTTCTTTGAGTAGTTTCCAATAGCGGCAACTCAGTTGCTGCTGGGTTGCTGCTGGGTTGTCTCCGACTTGCATGTCTAGCCAAACCATGTAGTCTTTTGCAGATGATGAAAAGATGTTGTGTATCTCGACTCTGTTGAGGATTCCAGTTGTGGTAAATGGAGTTATGCTACCTGACGTGTTGGCCGCGTAGATGAACGTCACTTTCTTGCCCTTTAGCTCCATTAGCTCCACGAAGTTGTCCATTTGCTCGAATGTAAGAGGAGCGTCTATATCTACGCCTCTGTGCTTTGTCATTTGAATTTCCCGTCTTTATGTCTGTTGCTTGGTAGATAGTAGCTCTTGTCGTGAGGGTTTCTAATCCTGCCTCGACCTAGCTGCTCTTGCTCCAATACCTCATCTAGGTCAACCTGATAGTTGTACTCATTTCCAAAGACATAATACTTTTTTACGTATCCTCTTCGGACCCAATAGCCTATCATTGACACCGCTCGGTTAGAGGCTCTTGCGGCTTCCTTGCTTGTCACAAGGTCAAGTCCAAGTTGCTCCACTTCTTGCTGAGTTAGGAACACGTGCATCTCAACCGAAGGCCTATGTCTTCCGCCTTTTAGTCTAGGACGCGCTACTTGTTTTATCTGCATGTCTCTCCGTAGTTGTTGTCATTATTTGATTATAACAGGAACTACGCAGATTGGCGGCATTTAGCACACAATAGTGCGTCGTATCCAGTGGCACTCTGAACTATCACTCCGCGCTGTGTCACCGCTACTGGACCAACCTTGCCTGGCTCCTTGCATCTGTCGCACCGTTGTTCAATCAGCCACTCGACCTTTTGCTTGGCGTCTACGGCTGCCTTGATTCCTCGACCTAACGCGTGCAGTGCTCCACTTCCTTCTGTCTTTCTTAGGAAGCTTCTCGCGTCCGCAACTCGAATCACCGCTCTAATGTCCTTACATGGACACTCCATTCTTGACGGCTTGCAGTATACGATTCCTGACGCATTTGAGTGCCTGCCGACTGGGTGACCGCAGACACAGATTCTTTTGTCTCGCCCGCCGTCTCCTTTTCCAATTTCTCTCTCAGCCTCGACTACGTCGTTATAGCTGATGTCTAGGAACTCGAAGCCCTCTGCTTCGTTTGTTGTCTCTTCCATTTGTCTCCTTATTCAAAGAATCACAGTTTCATAGATTCACAAATCTATCCTATACTAGTTTTGAATAAACCTGAATCAATTGAAACTCTGATACTCAACTATTATTTCTGACCCCCCTAGAGCATACACCACGCGTAATAGTAAAAATAGTTCAGTATCAAATAATCAATCATTTCACAACATTCACAAGATTCGGAGTACTATGCAGCAACGCAGAGTTTCTCTGCATTTTTTCGCTTAGTATAGCTAATGTTAACTTTTCCACTCATTTGCTCCACTTCTCTATTTTCTACCTCTTTAGCCCAGTTTTTCGGCTCTCCTGCCAATGATTTCCCGTCGCCGTCTCTAAGGTTGAGATTCACAAGTTTGGTGTATTTCACAGCAAGTTCGTCGCTTGTCTTCGTCATAAGTCGTCGTTTCTAAACTCATGTACAATGATACTGAGACCGAGTTCGCCGGAATGCACACATTCACCGAGGTTCGAGTAATCGACCAGACGGCCCAACTCAAGTCGTTCACCAGTCATGGTGACCGGCGCACTCGAGTTTCTTAACTAACGCAAAGGTATAAATGAGACTCCGCCCGAACAGGGGCGAGGGAGAGCGCTCAAAACAACTAAAGAAAAAAGCACCGCAGATTGCTCTAACAGTGCTTCTATTCTCTACGCCGCTTTGCATGGCGCAGTCGGCCATGGCTATGAACGAGAGCGTATCAGCGCTCGGACTCCCTGTACAACGGCAACTACAAAGAGAAGCACAAGCGGGGTTGCCACTCCAAGCAGGTAGCTTCCAAGGTCGAATCCTTCAAACGAAACTTTCATCACAGACTCCTAATCTAATAACAGAGGCGGATGTTTCCGCCGCTGAGTCTATTCTATCAAATTACCAGGAAAAACTTGCAAATCTGACCTCTCAGAGTCCACTTGACCCAGCCAATAAGGAAACCCTAGACCAAAAGGTTATGGTCCTTGAGGGTCAAATAAGGGTCCTTGAGGGTAAGGTAAGACAGCTCCGCCAGGAACTAGTTGCCTATCAAACTGCGGCCGAGACTCTAGCAAAGATCGTCACCCGCTACAACCAGGCGGTCTCCTCAAGAACTGCGACCGAGGAGAGGCTCCGTCTTCTAAACGTCGATTATACACTTGCCCAACAAAATCTCGACCAGGCTACCTCAAACGCAGCCAACGCGCTCGCGGCTCTCAACTCCGCAACCTCTGCCAGGGTCCAGGCCGAGCAGGTCTCATCCGGAGCGACCAGCGAACTAAACGTCAGAACTATAGCGGCCAACAAGGCGTCACTCAAACTGGAGCAGTCGAAGGCTAAGACCGAGACAGCCCGTCTAATCCTCACCACGGCTCAACAAAACCTACAGGAAGCAAACACCTATCTATCTGACACCCTCTCAAGAAAAGGCGTCTCACTCGAGGAACTGACCTCGGCTCAACAAGCTCTGTCTGCCAAGCAGCTCGAGGTCTCAACTGCCAGGTCAAACTACGATAACGTAGTGGTCCGCTATAACCAATTACTAGACACCTATAATACAGTCTATGGCGAGTACCTAGCGGCTCAGGCAAACGCGCAAGAGACTCAGCAAAACCTAAATCAAAAACAAGCAATTCTGCAACAGCGCCAGTCTGATTACGACACCTATCTAATACAGGACCCAGCCTGGAGTCCGCTCACCTACGAGCAAGCGCACACCCGCTTAGTTCCAACCATGACTCTAGTTCCTCGCACCGTCACAACTCTTACAGGTGGTCTAACGGCGGACGTCTTCAACAGACAGGGCTATAACAACGCTCCGCCTCTGCCTACTCAGAATGAAAGACCTATCCGCACGGTCACAGTTCCAGATGTCAACTTCAACTGGGGAGGAGGAGAGGTTCTAGGCTCAGGGCGTTCCGAGGACGTGATCGTTCGCTTTACTGGAAACATCTCATTCCCAACCTCTGGCAGCTACCAGTTCTACTCTCCAGCGGACGACGGAACAATTCTCCAAATCGACGGAGTTCAAATCATCAGCGACTGGCGAGATAAAGGAGGTGGCGGTTCTACCTCTGCTCCAATCTACCTAGAGGGCGGTTCTACCCACAGCATCACTCTTTATTATTACGAGAACGGTGGCGGAGCTAACGTCTGGCTTTATTACTACACTCCTCAAACAGGCTATCAACTTGTTCCTGCCGCCTACCTAGGTACGACCGCGACCACAGAAACCGTCTACGAAGAGGTCACCACCTACGTCGAGGAAACCTACTACACCACCGAGATAGTTCCTGGTCAGGTCACTCCTTTTATCAACGACCCGTCTCTGCTCCCGGCTCTTCAACTTGCGCAGCAGGAGTACGACCAGGCAACGCAGACAGCGCAGGAGGCAACGCAAGCCTGGACTGTAGCTCAAGCTAACCAGCAGCAGGCGGCTCAAGATTCGCAGACAGGATACTACAACGTCATCGATACAGCGGGTGTACTCAACGCCTTGTCCGCCGAGGTCGACCCGCTAAGCCAAGTCGTCTCAGAGAACCAGCAGGCGTACAATACTCTTACAGACGAGCACTCAGGCGCGACCATAGCTGCCAACACGGCTCAAGATAACGTAGACGCGGCTACCTCCTCACTATCTAGCGCCGTTGATGATGAGGCCACCGCGCAGTCTGAAAACGAGCAGGCGGCCTTCTCACTTGCAACCGCGCGACAGGATAAGGCAATCGCGGATACGTCCCTAGCCATGGCGGTCAACGACGAGAAGGCAGCAACCACGGAGGTGGAATCCCGTCAGTCAGAACTAGCAGCCACAACCCAAACAACCAACAACATCAAAACCAACGTCGATTCCGTCTCCGTAGAACTGGTCTCGGCTCAAGGTTTAGAACAGACTGCGCTCTTGGATAAGTCAGCCGCTGAAACCTCACTGTCTACCTCAACACTCACCCTCGCCTCCTCGTACGACGCAGTCGACACAACAGGTATTCCACAGGCGTTCGAAGAAGCGCAGGCAACCATCGACATCCCAGCTCCAGAACCAGAGGGCTCACCCGATATTCCTGAAGACCTGTCCGCGGATAACCTTATGGAGATCGACCTAGCGCAGGTAGACCCAACGGAACTTACCGAGGCGCAGGCAGAGCAACTTGTAGTGGCAGCGTTAGAAACTTTTGAAACAGCCGAGGAAGGCTCCGCCGAATACGAGCAAGCTCTTGACGCGTTGCTCCTAGCTGCCCAACAGGACGACATCGTAGTCGACGAAACACTGGCTTCTATTCCAGGTGTTGGAGAGGCAGCCAAGGCGGTAGTTGCAATCTTCAACTTAGTTGGAAACGTTGGTGCCGACATCTCACCTAAGGCTCGTAAAAAGGCACAAACACTCGTGGTCACCACACTTGTCGTTGGACAAATCGCACAGACAGCCGCTATGGCTTCAGCTAGCTCAAGCGGTTCATTTAGAAGAAAGCAGTAACATGAAGAAAATAACAAAGTTCATCGCAGACCTATTCAAGGATTTGCTCGACCAGGCTTGGACCCTACTAGGTCTCGCGCTAGGTTGGGTTCTTCTAGAAGGCTCTGCCAGAGAAATAGTTGGCAAGTTGATTGGAATCACCTTGCTAATTTGGGTGCTAACGTTTCCTATCCGTCGTGAAAAAGACGACGAGTAAGAACTAAGTTAGAATTAACCGCAAACCCCCATTCATTTACTAAGGAGAAAAACATGGCAGACGTAATTTATTACGAACCATTTGACCCAAAGCTTCGCGGAGACGAGCTCGGCAACCTAGCACCATACCGCAACGGACGTCCACACAGAGGACAGGACTGGGCGCCAAAGGAGAAGAGTCCAATCAAGGCAATCTGCGATGGCACCGTTGGACTTGTTGGCTGGACAGACGTGCTTGGTCACATCATCGTTCACTCATCAGCAGACGCTAAGCACTGGGTTCTTTACGCTCACCTTGCAGCAGCACCAACCCTAAAGAAGGGTGACAAGGTTGTCGGTGGACAGACTGTACTAGGTCTAGTCGGCGGAGGAAAGAACACCCCTTCAGGCTCAGCTTCAACAGGAGCTCACCTACACATGACCGTTGCAACAATGGGAAAGAACTTCGCAGGAGTAGAAGCTCACCTGCTTCCATTCGAGCGTCTAGTCGACCCACTAAAGCTTTTCAATGCAGCTCCTAAGAAGTCTGTAGCAGCTAAGGTTGTTGGCGCAGTCAAGAAGGTAGTTCCTACCAAGAAGGCGTAATCACTTCTTAAAAAGAAATCCCTCAGGCGGGCAACTACCTGAGGGAATCTTTTTAAGGAAGGACAACAGCAACACCATGTCCAATACAACTATAACACAAGCTTACATAAAATCTTGCAATTCTTTTAGTAGACCCGGCTTAGGCTTTGCTCCAACAATAGTCTTCACTCTTACTCCATCTTTGTAAACAATGGTAGTCGGAATAGAACTGATTCCAAACTCCTGAGTCATCTCTGGAGCTTCATCGGCGTTTATCTTTACGACCTTGATTGCGCCATCGTACTCTGTAGCGATGTCTTCAAACACCGGGTTCATCATCTTGCACGGTCCGCACCACGGAGCCCAGAAGTCTACTAAAACAAGTCCACCTGCCCGGACTACCTCAGGAATAAAGTCGTCTGCGTGTATTTCTTTAACTGTCATCTTGCACCTTTTCTTTCTTTGTCTCGTCTATTTTACACGGTTGTTTTTAGCCGCGTGCTTAAGTCTTGCCTCGATTATTGGCAGGTACTCCTCAGTCATCTCTATTCCAATAAACTTGTATCCGTTTAGCAGAGCAGCTTTGCCCGTTGAGCCTGACCCGGTAAACGGGTCTAGAATTGTACCTCCAGGAGGCGTGATTAGGTCGCAGAGGTACTGCATTAGCTTAGTCGGCTTGACGGTCGGGTGCTCATTTTTGAATCCCTCTAGACCCTCACTGCGGTCCTTGGCGCCAGCCTTCGCTACGTAGAAGAACCTCGATGCTCCACCTTCGTCACTCGGACCAGGAACAGATTCGTACTCCTTGCCCGCAGCTCCTCCCCAAGGTCGTGCTCCTCCCTTCCAGCGATTTATCGCACCACCTGATTTGCTGTGTCCACTTTGCTTATCCATCAAGGCAGCGGCCTCCTCGTCAAGAATGATGTTCGCTGGAAACCTTCCAATGTTCTTTAGCTTATCAAGCGCGACCTGTTGCTCTGGAGAGTTGTTGACTCTGTTCTCATATTCCTCATCTGTCTCGCCGGCTCGTCGCGTTGCAAGTTTTGTAATCGGTTGCCCTGTCACGTTTTCGAATGTTTCATTAGCTCCAGCAGGAATGCGCGAACCATCGATGTTGATTCCACCTGTTCCCCACTTCAGAACGTTTTCCGCGACGGTGCCTTCAACCGGTTTGCGCGCAAGAACTATCGGCTCAACGCAAGGCTTTAGCGCAGTGCCCCAGCCTTCCCACTGTTTAGCTTCGTCTGTCGCTGCGGCCGTAATCTCAGGGTTTGCCTTGGTGAAACCAGTGTAGTCGCTTCCTCCGCGTTTCTTTGATTCTCTAACTACGTTCTTGTTGACTCCGATTACCTGCCTGACGGCTCCCAGTTTCCTATCGATAGCCTTGCTGATGTTGTGCGACTTTGGAAATGCCTTTCCATAAATCCACATGATGTTGTCGCGAATCTCAAAGCCTGCGTCCTCGATTGCAGTCGCCATGCGGTGCCAGGTTCGCGTTCCTCCAAACGAAAGTAGATGCCCGCCAGGTTTTAGTACGCGCAGGCACTCCTCCCAAGTTTCTTTTCTAAAGGCAACTCCAGTGGCGTCCCAACTGTTGCCCATGAATCCACCCTTAGAGCCATCGCCTCCGGTCAGGTCATAAGGCGGGTCGGTGATTATGGCGTCAACTGAGTTATCAGCCAAGGTCTTCAGTACGTCAAGGCAGTTGCCGTGATAGACCACGGCGTCCTTTGTTTTGTAGTTAGCCTTCATTTTTCTCTTTCTTCTTACGTTCTCTCTTAGCCTTTTCAAACTCACGTTTTCTTTCAGCTGCCCGAGCTTCCTTGAACCGCTTTACCTTTAGCTTCATGTCTTCCTCACTTGATTGTGTCATAGATGTTTTTCACCGTTGTTGCGTACCAACGTCTTCCATTCTGAGTAGGTGTCTCGTCTGCGTTTAGTCTATCCGCTATCTTAGCGTAGCTCATGCCAGCGGCTCGCAGTTTAGCGATGTAATCCTTTATCTCCTGCGGGGTTTTGTTCATCGGACCCATGTCCACTCCCCACTTGATTCCACGGTCTCGCCTATCCTTGTGCACGTCCTTTTGACGCTCAGCGATGATGGCGCGTTCCATCTCAGCAAGCGCTGACATGATGGTCACTACAAATCTTCCCTGATAAGTCAAGGTGTCTAGGTTTAGGTCTAACATCACGATGCGCCAGCCATTTGTATTTGCCCTATCAACTATTGACAGGAAGTCCTTGGTGCTTCTTGCAAGCCTATCGATGCGCGTCACGAACAGCGCCTGTGCCTCGCCTGCGTCTAATCTACGCAAGCTCTCAGTAAGCGCTGGTCGTCCGCTAATGCTTTTGCCTGAGCGACCCTCTTCGCGGACAAGTTCCATCTTGTCGAACCCAGCCAAACTGGCCGCGGCTCGCAGTGAGCGTTCTTGAACGTCAAGAGAGACGCCGTCATTTACCTGTAGTTGCGTAGAGACACGAGCGTATAGTAGCGCAATTCCTGGGTCACCACTCGTAGCGGCGTCAGTCATCTCTATCTTTGTTTTGACTTCCAACTGTCAAAGCAGTTATAAGACAACTAGAGATAATCACAAAAAAGGTTCCGCCAATTATAGAATGTGCTTCCCAGTTAGCCGCTGCCGCGTACAGTCCAGCGATTATAGAAGTATAGCCTACCCAAAAAGTAAGCGCCAAGACTACATCTTTTTTATTCATTTTTGTCTAGCAACCAATCAGTTAGTTTTGGATTATCCTTTAGCACCATCAAAAGGTTAGACTCCCACATGGCGATAAAGAAGTGCTCCCACGCTTCAAAGTCATCTTCCTTGCCCGGCTTAGGGAACGCGTCGTTTATCATCCTAATGCTGTGCATGATTTCATGAAGCAGCGTGACCTGTTTCTTAGTTTTGCTTACGCCTTGGTCTAAGACTATTATGTTGCCATCGTCAATAGTGTATCCGTACGCGCCATCGTTAAGAGTGGCGTCCTCGTTACGGTTTCTCTGCTCTACGGTAAAGTACTGTGGACCAATCTTTATCTTGTCAGGCAGCTTACTTATTGGCGATGACATCTGTTAACCTCTTTATCTCCTGCTCTAGTCGTCTAATCGCTTCAGCCCGGTTAATTACAGCGGCCGCCAATGAGACTACCAGCGTGGTCAAAAATACAGACACCACAACGGCGCCAAAGATTTGTAGACCGACATCACTAGACTCTGCCATCGGCTCCATCATCACTATTAGTTCTTTCATCTAGTCCTCCTCAATTGGTCCGTGAGTTTCGCAGTTCATTATTGCTTCCTGCTCAGTCGTGTACTTGTCCCAGCAGTTGTCTACCTGTCCAGCACCTGCGAAAAAGAACCCGTAAATCAGGGCTCCAATCATCACAGTGAAAATCCCAGCAAATACCAGAATCTCTTTTTTACTTACTTTGTCATTCATTTATCGGCTCCATCATCTTCCAGATTACTTCAGTTATTTCTTCATCTCTGCGTAGCAAAAGCATTGCCTCCTTGGTAAGATGCTCAAGTGATGCAATAGCCTCACCAAATTCTTCATCAGTAAGTTCAGTTTGAGAGATGTTTTTGTACAAGGTCTTTAGTTGAAGGTGCAGGTCGTCTCGTCGCATTATGTAAGAGTGAGCAGTCCGCACCACCAAGCGTTGCGTCTCAAATTCGTGCTCACCAAACTCTTTGGCTAAGTCCACGTCGTCTTTGACACATTCCCAAATCCTATGTGTATTTACTTTTTCGCTCATTCAGTTTCTCCCTTGATAAAGGCAATGATGTCTTCAGAACGGAAGTGGTCTCGGTACATAAACACGCCATCGTCTATTTCAATTCCTGTACGATTCTTTTCAAGCCAATCCAGGATGCGCTTGCGCTCTTCAGCAGCCCCATCTTCTCTACCCAAATCGTAGGCTTCAATACCGCTCATTTGTTCTCTCCCTTAATAAGCTCTACAGCCTCGCAAAAACAATAGCCAAGTTGATTATGCCCACCATCCAAAGTGCATTTACTGCTCTCTACTAGCAGGTTTATGATGCGAGTACGTTCTTCTGTTTTAATAAAGCTTTCATATGAAGCTTGCTGTTGACGAACAATTCCTCGTCTAATATCAATAGCTTCTTGCTCCGGGTCATGTGGGTAGTCATTCATTCGTCTCTCCTTTGATAAGAGCAATCAAGTCTCTAGTGCCGACCACGCGAGATTCATCATTAGTCTTACAGATACTTGCCCAAGCAATACCACTCAGCAACTTCACAATGCGCTCCTTCTCGGCTGCTTCTCCAGCCTCAAATCCAAGAACAAAGGCCTTAGCGTTTTCCATGTTCGGCAACCTTAAACTCTTCAACTATCTCAAGTGCTGCCTCAAGCCCGTCTAGGTACTCGCGGTCAACCATCATCGGATTACTAACCCGTTCAATTTCGGCTCGCAGCAACCCGGCGATGCGGACACGCGCAGCAATTTCCCCCGCGCCAAACGCAATGTCCGTCATCGAACCAGGTATGCCACTGCTCACTAGTCTAGTGCGCCGATTACGGTTAGTAGTTCAGTAGGCTTTACGTTTAGGATAGCGCAAAGCTTGCCAACTGTGCCAGATGGAATCTGACGCTCAAGGTGGAAGTATCTGCTTAGGCTAGACTTCTGCATGCCAGTCTCCTCGGCAAAGTGGCTCAATGAACGGTAGCCACGCTTGGTGTACTTGTTTACGAACCAGTCGTAAGCCTCGGTGCTCTTTTGCTTAGCTGTTGTCTTTTTCATTTTGTATCTCCTTTGTGTTGTTGTTTGTTGTTTCGTCATTGATAAGTTCTATAATTTCATCGAGAGTAGTCGATGAGTTGAATTCCTTTTGTAGCAGCTGCACGAGGCGTTCGCGCTCGCGATACTTGCCCTCTTCAAGTCCTTGTCTAAGCCAGCTCATTTCTGCAGCACTAACTACTGGAATAGCCGCGCCACGGCTCGCGGTCTTGTCTTCGTTGGCTTCTTGTCCGCAGACGCAGTTTCCATTACACATTAGGAGATTTACCTTTTATTAGGTCGACGATTTCTTGTGTCATCGGGTTTGAACCAAAGTAATCTTCAACTATCTCAGCGATTCTAGCGTGCTCCTGCTTGATTATTTCCTTCACAAGATTACTTGCCATCTCTTGCACTCGTTTTTCGTTATCAGCCATGATGCCATCTACGATGTCATCTATCTCCATCTGCTGTTCAAAGTTGTTCTCGTTGTTCATTGGTCTCCTTATGTCTATTGGTCATTCCTTAGTGTCTATCCTATAAAGATAAACCTAAGTTTATACATCATCTTATTGTACTATCGTGCTTTATATTGGAGCAGTGCTAGGTTTTCTATTTACTATTATACAAGCGAACTACGTCGGTCTCGAACCGACCTCTCTCACGCCTGCCGCCGAAGCGGTCAAACATCTCTCCCGAAGCAGAGGAGGAGCATCCCCATTTAGTTCCGCCGGCACCTTCCTAGCTCAACCAGCCGGCGCGATCTGACGCTTTATAGGAGACCGTTTGCAACCGGATGCATCCTAACCACGTCAATAGACAAGTGCTCCATGAGCTAATTAGTTTATGTCTATGAGCTTCGCCGGTTCTCTGGGAGTCGAACCCAGGCCTGCGGTGTTGGAGACCGCCGTGCTGCCGTAACACTTAGAACCATTAGTGCAACTATTCCTGATGACGAAACAACAGGCGGAGTTATCCACGGCTAGTTGCCATACCGTGGCAGTGGACTGTGTAGATTTGCACTACCAACTTCGAGAGTTGACTCATAGCACCTTGGCTATGCCAGTCCTTGGAGATTTCCGTTGCCTAGGACGGGTAGACCGCTTTACGCTCCTTTGTCTACAAGCGTGGAGATGCGGGGAATCGAACCCCGGTCCAATTGACGTTCAGTTATTCTTCTACAAGCTTAGGTAGATTAGGTGCGACTAGACGGACAACCTACCAGACCCGTCTAGACGTTACCACGATTTTAAGACTCCGTGGGAAAAGTCTTTGTTTTGTTCTATTTATTTAAGACCTAACTGCCCACCTAGAACTAGTGCTTTGTTAGGGGCCGAAGCGTTGTAATTAGATTACGCTGCTAAAGCGAATGCGGAACGAGATTCAGCATTTATGTTTTTGCCACACTTACAAGTGCGTGGCCGTCTCGGCTTGCTTCACTAACATCAAGACAACTGTCGAAACCAGTCATCCCCTTGTTGTTCTCTATTTAGTTGTCAATTTTTGGTGCAATACGATTATACACTGTTTTCTATGGAAACGATAAACATATGTCCGGAAACGCCGGATTATTTGGAGCATTTAGCTTAACGAATCTGTCTACTACCTCCGTGTACGAGTAGATTTTTCTATTGAGAAACAACACCTCAAAGACGTTTGGAACCGGTTGCCCGCCAATAACTCCCAGTGGTTGGTCGTTGTTGGCGTGCAGCCACACTGGAAAGTGCGTTCTGTTTAGATTTTCAAGAGCCTCAACTACCTTATAGTAGAAAGCGTCATACACTATGTCAAGCATCCAGTGAGCCTCTATAGTTATTTGACGGCACTTGCCTAGGTCCTTAGCCTCAGCCAGCACGTCCCACTCAGAACCCTCAATGTCTATCTTTAGAATACAGTTATCAGTTAGAGTTTCATCTATCTTGATTTCTCCAGCGTGGACTCCAATTCTCTTCTTATGGAACACCGCGTCAATTTCAATCGGCGGTCCGTCAACAGAGTCGTCGTACATCACTACCTGGCAACCTAGGTCGCTTAGATGCTTTTCAAAGTCTACGTTTACGTCAACTCCATACGACACCAAAGAGACTCCAGAAGGGATGTCGTCTACTAAAACGTAACCACCATCTCCAGCGCTTCCAAATCTGGCGTATCTAACACTGCTGGCGTTTTTTAGGTTTAGCAGACTTCTAATGGTCCTAACTCTCTCTGCCGCCGCAAAGGTGTTCTTGCTCCAGTAGTCCCCGTAGTCGTTCAACTTAGCTCGCGTCTTTATTGGTGACTAGGCGACGTCTTATCTTGTCAAATACCTTAGGTCTTTTTTTCTGCGCCTTGCCATTGTTGCGACTCTTGTTGTCGCCTTGTTTTTGCGGAGCCGGAGCTGCCGCCTTCTTACCTTTAGCCATAATCAATGCTCCTTACTCCTCAATTGTATCACAGGCCGCTGACATCGCAATGCTCTAGAATAATTTCTTTTTTATAACTTTGCCTAGAGTTAGGTAGATTATAATGGTCTAGTCGAGATAATCACGACAAAATCATTCACCAAGAAGAAAGGACGGTTACTCAAATGAGTGACATGCTCGTACAAAAGTACACAGAGCGATTGGCCAAACTCTTGCCGCTTGCGCGCAAGGCCTATGGAGCCCGCACCACAGAATCACCTGCCCACGAGGCAAGCAGAGAATACACTGAACTCCTTATAGAGTACTCAAAAGAGGGCGGCAGTCTAGTAAGACTTGCCAAGGAACTAGGAGTCACCTACGCTTCACTACGTCGTCGAGTTTCGATGGCCGCTTCTCCAATGAGAGATTCTAGAACGCACTCAAAACTGGAGCCAAGCGAGTTCCAGGCAGCGGTCAAGAGAGTGCAGGAAGCAAGAAAGCTCGGAACCGTTGATTACCACAACCAGCTCGCCACAGAGTACGACCGCGGAGTTTCTCTAGGTAAACTGGCTTCGGCTCTCGGCATGACTGGCTCCTACCCGCTTTACTATGGAGTCAATAGAAGTCGTCAGCGCAACAATCACTAAATCCCGTTAAAGTAAAAGCCCCCTGGCGCTAACTAGGGGGCTTTTTATTTAGTTATTTTGGTAATCAGTACGCCTGGTTGCCAAGTTGCATGTTTATGCAACATAAGAACTGTATCAGGCTAAGCGGCTATTTTTACTCAGCTGAGCCTTTTTTCTTAGTTTCAGCCAAAGCCGCCTCTGCTGAAGAAGCAAAAGCAACATCGATTTCGTCTTGGTCTAGTTTTCCATCGACAACATAAGCACGAGCCAAGGATTCAGCGACTTCCATGATTCCAACGAAAGCAGCGATCAATGCTGACTTCCACAGTTCAACGCCACCGATAGAACCAGCAGCCAAAACAGCGCTGACTTTTAGGATTACAAGAGCGATGGTTCTCTTGAGGATTGTTAGTAGTACTTTCAAGGTTTTCTCCCTAGGATAGATGTGAGTGATTCACCCCTCTCCCAAGGACTAATTACATTTTACTATGGTATCTCAACCGCTATTTCTTCAAAAGAAACGCCTCTAGTTTTTGCATCTTTTTTCATTAGTCTTCTCTGCCCCTCAGTAGTTCCACCCCAGATACCAGCCTCGTCGTATTTAAGTGCGTAAACTAAGCAAGCCACTTTATATGGACAAGTCGAGCAAAGACCTTTTGCTCCTCTTTCGTCGTAGTAACTTGATAACCTATTTCCATTTTTTTCTTGAGGAAAGAAAGCCTCCGGGTCGACCTGCGAGCAAATAGGTTCTCCTTGAGCAAAAAAGTCAGGGTAGTCCTCTGGAACTAAGTTCTCAATGCTCATGTCGTCCTAACGTATTCGTTAGAATCATTTTAACATTAAGAGCCCGCACTGTACAATCGAGCTATCGCCATTCTTCCTTGGTGCTAAATCCTCCACCTTTGAAGTTGATAGGTGGAGCAAAAAAGATCTTTATTAGCTTGGCTCCACAGCCCTTAACCTTACAGGTAAGTTTTCTAGGCTCGGCAGCTGTGATAGACCTAGTCTCTTTGTAGCGATGTTCCTGGTCCTCAGGCCGCGCTTCGCATTTATACTCGTACGTTGGCACGTCGTTCTCCTCTTACTACTTCGTGTTCTCCGTAATTAATTTTACCTCACAAGCATCTGTGGTACAGTATGCCTCGCCTACAGCGTCAGCTGCCATTCCCGCGTACACTCCAACAAAGTCTATCGGGAATAGTTTCTCCGTGGCAGCCACGTATTCCTCCTCAGTGATTTGAGTGTAAGGCATCTGCGGGTAGGTAAAGTTTCCAGAAGGTAGGAATGAGACTGTCTTTAGCTGACCATCGTACATGTGAAGTACAGTGCCAACATGCTCTGCTTCCTTCTCAGGGTCAAAGGAGATAGTCACCGAAACAGAGTTATCTGACCAGTATCTCTGAGCGGTGGCAGCAAGTGCCATCTTCTCAAAGATAGTCACGTCGCGCTCTGCGCGTTCCGCGTCTGATTTAATTGGAAAGAACACGACGGAAGTAGTGTCAGGAGACTCAGCAGCAGGCTCTACTCTATAGTTAGCCATTTTAAATAGTGGAAGCATCGGGTCCGTGTTCGAGAAACGAATAGCACGGTTGAAGAACTTACCGCCTGGTGTCCAGTGCACGCCTGGAGATTCTCCAGCCAAGATAGACACAGTGCCCGACGGCTTGACAGTCGTGGTCTTGATTGACTCACGAACGCCTAGCCATTCAGAGTAAGTGTTGTCGTATCTTTGAATAGTCGAGTACCCCTCGTCCATCCACTGACGTAGAACAGGGAGACCCTTCCTGTCAGCAAAGTTCGCGACACCGGAGATAGAAGTTCCAATGCGTCTATTACGTTGCATGATGGCGTTGGTCTCCTCCCAGTGGGTAGGCAGAAGAGTTACAGTTTTTGCGTAGAGGTACGCAAACTTTAGCGTACGCTTAAAATCTTCCAAGTTCTCGTGACGGTTTAGATAAGTCTCAACAAGCGTGCACATCTCAAAGCTTTCAAGGCTCTGCTCTGCGCAAGGGTTGTAGCCTGCCACTCTCCAGTCCCTGTTGTTGGGAGCATCAGCAAGTCTGCCATACGCCTTCGATACGTCCATCCAAATCACGCCCGGCTCGCCATTTCTTGCGATGCCATCTACGATAGGCGCAAAGTCAGTTCCAACAGAAACCTCAACGGAGTTATTACTCATCCAAGCCCAACCTGGATTTTCAGGGTCGTAGGAGTTTCTTTCAGGGAAGCGTTCAGCGTTTTTGAGATTTAGGAAGTCCTCGTCGTCAATGCGACCAATCAGCAACTCAGCTGAACGACGGACGTTTCCAGAAACAACGCAAACACCGATTAGGTTTCCAATGTCAGCTATGTCTCTGCGGGTAAGTTTTTCACCTGCGCGTCCAGCGAATAGCTCGCTAATCTTGTGGTGAAGTTTCTTTAGCGGGTCAGCACCGGCAGCCGTTCCACCAAAGGTTTTGATAGGCGCGCCATAAGGACGAATCTGCTCATAGCCAAAAGCCATAGCCGGGTGATTTTGCTTTAGATAGGAGTTCAGTAAAAATACTGTAGACTCCATCCATCCCTCTCTCGTGTCTGGAATGTTGTACACCATCGCGTCCTTGATGTCAGGAGCGTAGATTTCAAAGCCCTTGTCAGCGCCCTTGTCGTCAAAGCCCACACCTACACCAAGCATCGACGCCTCCATCAGAAATGCGAACGGCTTTGCCGGGTTCTGCTTAGTCATTTCCAAAGTAGACACAAAGGCACAGTTCTGCAAAGCAGCCGAGTTCTTCTGGTTGTTTACGATGTCGGTTCCCATAACCCAAAGACCGCGTCCAGGAGGAGACCACTTTAGGTTGAATAAACGGTCAAAAAACTCCTTAGCGGAAGCCTGTGCCTTTGAGTCGTTCCATGGAAGACGACGTGCACGGCACTCGTCCTTCTGAATCGAGTAAGTTCCATTGGTGACTCTTTCACAGACATCAACCCAGGTCTCCTTGGTGCCATCCTCCTTTAAACGGGAATAGGTCCTAAGGAAGGTGATTTCGCCTACCGAGTTGTCGGCTGCGTCGCGGTAGCCAAAAGGCGACTTTTTGGTTCTGTACTCGTTGACAAAGTCATCGTTTAGGCGGAAAGAAAATAAGCTCATGAGGCACCACTGTCTGTGTAAAGTAAAGGATTAGAAGACTATCCTAACACTTTTTTATCCAGTGAAAGTGCATTTAGCCTAGAAAGAGTAGAGCTCTTTTATCTCTTTGCACTCAGAGCAGATTGGTAATTTTTCTGGGTCGCGTGAGGGTATGAACACCTTTCCGCAAAGAGCTCTAACCTCCGTGCCCATCACGTATCCTTCGGTCACCTTTGCCGCGTTCGCGTAGTGCGCAAACTGCTCCGACTCATTATTTTTCGTGTCTACTGGGTGCTCGATAATTTGAGTGCTAGACATGCTCTATAACCTCCATAATCCTAACGACTCTATACGTCTAGGTGGCACTTTTCTTAGACACCTTGCGCTTTTTGTGTGATAATTAACGATGGGTTATTAGCCCAATCTCTCCGCGCAAAAGGACAACTAGATGAGCTGCTCTATAGCTGGAACTTACAACATCACATGTAGTCAAGGCACCACGTTTCGCCGCACAATTACTTGGACTGACTCTGCTCGTCAACCTTATGACATAGGTAATTATACGGCACGAATGCAGGTGCGTGCTACCGTAGCCTCTACGTCAATAGTTCTAGAGCTGACAACAGCAAATGGAAGAATTATTTTAGGAAATACAGCCGGAACAAAAGGCCAGGTGAATCTACTAGTCTCAGCAACAACTACGGCTGCTCTAACTCCTGGTCTGTACGTGTACGACCTAGAGCTTGTCTCCTCAACAGGAGTGGTGGACAGAATCCTAGAGGGAAACTTTAAGGTTAGTGCCGAGGTAACCCGGTAATGACATCTCATTTTGAAGACCAACCAAACAAGGTCATAGTCAACCCACGCGACGTAAACAAGGTTATCGTCCAAGAACAACCTAACCACGTCGAAATCGGGATTGGCGGACCACAAGGCGCGCAAGGCGTTCAAGGTCTTCAAGGTACTCAAGGTCTTCAAGGAGTCCAGGGTCGACAAGGAATCCAAGGCGTTCAAGGTCTGCAAGGAATCCAAGGTCTAATAGGCGCACAAGGAACACAAGGTCTCCAAGGAGTTCAAGGTCTTCAGGGAACTACAGGCTCACAAGGTGCCACAGGCGCGCAAGGTCTGCAAGGTCTGCAAGGAACTACAGGCGCGCAAGGTACACAAGGCATTCAAGGTCTGCAAGGTCTCCAAGGAGTTCAAGGCGCACAAGGCCTAACAGGTTCTCAAGGAGTCCAAGGCTTACAAGGTATTCAAGGAACTACAGGCGCAACAGGTTCTCAAGGCGCAACAGGTTCTCAAGGAGTCCAAGGCTTACAAGGTATTCAAGGAACTACAGGCGCAACAGGTTCTCAAGGCGCAACAGGTGCGCAAGGAACTACAGGCGCAACAGGCGCGCAAGGAACAAACGGTCTTCAAGGACTAGCCGGTCTTCAAGGTCTAACCGGGTCTCAAGGAACCAACGGTCTGCAAGGTACCACTGGAGCTCAAGGCACTCAAGGTATTCAAGGTCAGACCGGGACTCAAGGCGCAACTGGAGCTCAAGGCACTCAAGGTATTCAAGGTAATCAAGGAGTACAAGGTACTGGGGGCGTGCAAGGCACAACAGGTATCCAAGGTAATCAAGGTACGCAAGGTATCCAGGGAACTAGCGCCACAGGAGCTCGAGGCGGAGTTCGCTACACCTTAAGCTCTATTACCACTGATAGCGACCCTGGCAGCGGAAACATGAGATTTAACAATGCCACCGACTCGTTAACAACCTTTATCTACATCGACCAAAACGACTTAGCTTCCGCTGACCAAACAGCCTGGTACAACAGCTTTGATGACTCGACATCAGCCATAAAAGGCCAGCTGATAATTCAATTATTAGCCTCTGCAATTACCAACTCAATAATTTTTAACATTACTGGGTCAATAATTAACGGCACCGGATACTACAAGATTCCAGTTGCTTACGTCTCTGGAAGCATAAGTACCGGTTCGGTAGTAGTCGAGTTTAGAGGTAACGGTGACCAAGGTGTTCAAGGTGTTCAAGGATTGCAGGGAACTACTGGTATCCAAGGATTAACTGGACTACAAGGCCTAACAGGGTCTCAAGGCACCACAGGTGCACAAGGTACAACAGGTGCCACAGGAACTACAGGAGCACAGGGTACAACTGGAACTCAAGGTGCAACAGGATTACAAGGTCTGCAAGGAATCCAAGGTATTCAAGGTGCACAAGGCACAACCTTCACAGGCTACGACTACGAAATTCACGTTAGTCAAGTAGATGGAAATGATACTACTGGTAATGGTGATTTGCTTACTCCAGTCGCTTCTATTACTAAGGCGTTGACTTTAGTAGGTTCACAACGTAAAACAATTATTGTTCATCCAGGAACTTACACTGAAAGCCCATCAATAACTACTCAGTACACAACCATAACTGGACCTGGTCTTGTTGGTGGAAACATCGTAATCTCTGGAACGGTGAGCACGAGTACTGGCTGCACCATCTCTGGGCTAAAGATGACCAACCTGACCGTGACCACGCCAACGGGCACGGGAAACGTAAACATTCTAAACTGTGAAATTTCTGGAACTTTCACAAAAAGCAGCAATGCTGACTACGTTGTCCTTCGTTTGTGTGACCTTGCTGCCGCAAGCATCACTGGGTCTGGTCTAGTCGCCATTTTTGGTGGTAACCCAAACCTCATAACCGTCAACAACGCTAGTGCCAATGTGATTGTAAAAAGTGCTGTCACCGTTGCTCCTGTTCTAACTGCTGGAACTCTAAGCCTTGTAGATTCTGTAGTCGTTGCTGCTGTGACCAATGCCGTGACATCGGCTGCCTCAAGTGTGATTACTTTAGCAAACTGTCAACTACTGACTTCCGCACTAAACAATGTCGCACCAGTCGTTTTGAACGGGTTCTACTCAATACTCAACTGCGTGTACGACAAGCCAAACTCGACCCTGGTTGCCTCGTCAGGAACCGGCGGCACCACCAACTCCATTGACTACTTCCAGTACATCAACGCCGATAAGTTCATCACTCAAGGTGGAACTTCTGCTCAGTATGTAAAGGGTGACGGCTCACTTGATTCTATAAGTCCAGTTGGAGCCCAAGGAACAACTGGTACTCAAGGTGATAAAGGTGGAGTCAGATATAGCTTTGATACCAGCACCACAGCTGCAGACCCAGGGCAAGGAAAAATTAGATTTAACAACGCAACAGTAGGTTCAGTCACTCAACTATATATTGACTCACTTACTGTTGAGGGAGCAGACGTTAGTGCATACATTGACGCATGGGGTGCGTCAACAAGTTCTAACAGAGGCTGGATAACAATTGAGTCAAATACAAACTCTGATAATACCTATGTTTTGGCTTTTGTTAATGGAGCAGTTGTCAACAATACTGGATGGCATACAGTACCTATCTCTATCTACTCTGGAACCTTACCTTCCAACTCAGAAGCATTAGTTATTTCATTTGCTAGAGCCGGTAACGTCGGTACCCAAGGTACAACCGGTCTTCAGGGAAACCAAGGTATTCAAGGAACTACAGGCGCAACAGGTTCTCAAGGCGCAACAGGTGCGCAAGGAACTACAGGCGCACAAGGAATCCAAGGTCTGCAAGGTCTGCAAGGCGCCACAGGCTCACAAGGAACTACAGGTTCGCAAGGAACACAAGGAATCCAAGGCCTAACAGGAACTACAGGCGCCACAGGTGCGCAAGGTGCCACAGGTTCTCAAGGAGTCCAAGGCATTCAAGGATTTACAGGTAGAGATGGTAACTTTGGTGGAGCAACCTTCGACTACACCTACAGCACAACTACTACAGCAGCTGACCCAGGCACCGGTTTTATAAGATTTAACAACGCTACAATCTCATCTGCAACTCAGATGTATGTTGATGCAAGTAATGATGCAACAACCGATGTATCCAGCTTCCTTAACACTATTGACGACTCTAGTTCTGCTATTAAGGGTCACTTTAGAATTGCAAAGAAATTTGATGCCAGTGTATTTGCATTATTTACTATCACAGCATTAACTAACAACACAGGCTGGTTCACCGTAACTGGTTCTTACGTGTCTGGAAACCCAGCCACATTTGCAAACTCAGACGACATTATAGTCACCTTTGTAAGAACAGGCGATAAAGGCGACACAGGCTCACAAGGAACAACAGGCTCACAAGGAACTACAGGTTCGCAAGGAACACAAGGAACTACAGGCGCACAAGGCCTAACAGGAACTACAGGCGCTACAGGTTCTCAAGGAACACAAGGTATCCAAGGCCTAACAGGAACAACAGGTACAACAGGCGCACAAGGCCTAACAGGTTCTCAAGGAGTCCAAGGCTTACAAGGTATTCAAGGAACTACAGGCGCAACAGGTTCTCAAGGCGCAACAGGTTCTCAAGGAGTCCAAGGCTTACAAGGTATTCAA
>Ga0209087_1000012_pt1 | contig 129821 bp, 152 predicted proteins | sample S_130805_EF_Meta_FD_187321 | JGI IMG/M metagenome (GOLD analysis project Ga0209087, IMG submission 187321) | Freshwater microbial communities from Lake Simoncouche, Canada to study carbon cycling - S_130805_EF_MetaG (SPAdes) (version 2) | ecosystem: Environmental > Aquatic > Freshwater > Lake ... | reverse complement strand
TCCTGTTATCATTATGAATGAAGGAAGTACTACTGCATCGGGTGATTCTAAATATACTCCTGCTTCGGGTGAAAAAACATCTATTGCTCCTCCTGCAGACAAAAGAGTACCTAACGCTTTTCTTTGTGGAAATTATGTTGTATTAGGATTTACAATAGAATATACTAATAGTGAAGGAATGTATCAGACTATGCTTTTAGGTAAAAAACAATGGGCTCTTAATCCTGGATTGGCTTCAGATCCAAGGACTTTAGATTCTAAAGTTGAAGACGCAGGATTTAACGATCTTGTTGGGAATGCCTCAACTATTTTACAACAAGAAGTTGGAAGAATAAAGAGTGACATATTCTCGAAATAATTTTAAGAAATGGCAGATTTTATATCAGACTTTGGATCAGGATTAAAAGAAAATGTTCTTCCTAATGGAGATGCGCTAAACAGAAAAATAGATTCTCAGAGAGAGAAATTCTTAAAAGGAATTTCGAGTACAAAGCACGGTAAAAAAGAAGACCCAACCTATTTACATTTTAAATTTATTTTCGATCTAGGAAATACATCTTTAATAGATCAGGAAACATTTTTAGCTCCTTCCCCTTTATTTAGACCCTTTAAGCCTACTGCTACAGATCTATCTGCAGAAGCTAATGAGATAGGAAACTTTAGGGCTTCTCAAAAAAATAGTATTGATCCTACTAAACAAGGAGCTCCAGATCAGATAGCAAAAATAGATCAACTTGCAAGTGTAGGTGACAGCGGATTTAAATCCGACATTGATTTTTTCTATGGATCTAAATTTAAAATCGACGAGAGATATCACCACGGTGCATTTAATATAAACGGGGGTGGTGTTGCTTACATGGGAGCACAAGAGTTTTTAGCTCAGAGGTCTTTAAAGAGACAACAAATGCTTGACGCTTTTAGAAATGGCCTAAACTTTATTAATACTGAATGCCCTTATTATTTCCAGAGTGTATCAGGACTGGATCAATTACTTAAAACTGATATTAAAAACTTCCATAAAGCAGCAGGAAAACCAATGAGAGCTGGTACTCTAAATATAGAATGTATGGAATCTATAGATATGAGGATTTTCTCTCTTTCCGAACTTTATAGAAAAGCAGTTTATGATTATACTTATCATAGAATAATGCTTCCTGAGAATTTAAGAAAGTTTAGAATGTGGATGGTAGTAACGGAGGTTAGAAATATACAACTTAGCTACGGGATAAATGATATACTTAATCCTTTTTCTATCCCTTCTGTTGCTCAAGCAGCTAACTTCTTAGACAGTTTTAATTCACAAACGGGATTATTAAATAACACGCAGGGATTATTACAAAAAAGTACAAATACTGATAGTCCTTATAATGATAAGTTCGGTTCATATACAATGGGACCTTATGCTTTTGTTTATCAATTCGATCAATGTGAATTTGATTTTGATGATTCATTTCCTTCTTATAGTTCTATTGATAACAAAGGAGGACAAGCAGTAACTAACAAATTTAAGATACATGTAGGAAGAGTTAAAGATTACAAGATACAATTCAACCAGCTTTCTGATGTTATCAAGAAAAATGATAATATCCAACAAATGGTTCTTTCTGACGTATGGGGATCAGCAACTAATGACTATAATAATTATGACTATGTTGGGTCTACTGGTATTTCATCTGTAGATTTATCTAGTACAGCAAATCCAGGACAGGCATTTGCACAAATGGCTTCTAACTTTATAAACAATACTGTAGCGGATCTTAAGAATCAAGGTGTTGCTATACTGGAGGGTGCTTTGTTAGGAAACATATATGGACTTGGTGGATTAAATGTTGGTGCAGCTACTAGAAACGTACAATCGTTAGTTAATACATTGAAAAATGGAATACCAAATCCCTTCGATGATAATACGCCACAGGGACAAGGATTAGGAGGACCTGGAGAAAGACAATACCCAACTCTTAATGAGGATGTCTATCCTGGATCATCCACTGGAGTTAATGGAAGTTTAGGAAACACATTAACTAACCCTCCTGCATCATCTAACAGCTTAAACGAAGACTCATATCCTAATAACCCAGGAACAGATTTAGGTGCTCCTGATAGACAATATCCTACTGTATCTACTGATGAATATATTAATAATCCAGGATCAGATTTAGGTGTACCTGGAAGAGTTTATCCTACTATAGATCTTGACATTTATCAGAATAATCCAGGAACAGATCTTGGTGTTCCTGATAGACAATATCCTGTTATCTCTGACGATGCTTACGGAAACGTACCAGGAGCAGATTTAGGAGTTCCTTCGAGAGTTTATCCTGATTTAAATTTAGATGTTTATCCTACTAACCCAGGATCTGACTTAGGTGTACCTGATCGAGTTTATCCTACCAATTCTGATGATGAATTTAAAAATGTACCGGGATCGGACCTAGGAGTTATAGGAAGAGTGTATGAGGTTCCTGGAGGTGATGTCTATCCTACTAATCCTGGATCAGATCTAGGATTACCAACTAGAGAATATAAACCAGCAGAGGGTGATGAATACAAAAATGTACCCGGATCTGACTTAGGCGGTATTGGTAGAATATACGAAAATGTAAATGAAGACTTATATAGCAAAGTACCTGGGAGTGATTTAGGTGGAAACGAAAGAAATTATCCAAATGTAAAAGGAAGAGAATACACAGAATCAAGACCTCCTTTGGAGAATAATTTAGGAAGGATATATCCTACAACAAATGGTAATGAAAACTCTTAATAATTAAATAGTATAATCTTAAATGGGATTAGTAAATAGAGATAAACTAGAAAGACCTAATATTGAGATTTCTCATTATTTAGGTGTTGTGATTGATAATAAAGACCCTGAATTCAGAGGAAGGGCTAAGATTAGAGTGTTTGGTATTTTTGATGAGATTGCTGATACGGATCTACCTTGGTCACATCAAAGGTTTGAACAAAGCTACGGATTAAACGGAGGCTCTGGGAGAATGTCAGTTCCTAAATTAGGATCAGTTGTTCATGTACAGTTCAATAATGGTAATTTCTACAGTCCTGAATATAAAGCTGTACAGGAATTATCTCCCGATTTAATAGACGAAATCAGAGCAAGCTACGACGGTGCTCATTCCGTAATTTATGATGGTATAGAAAGACTGAAGATGTATTACACGGTAGAGAAAGGAATGGTAATAGATCTTAAGGATTCTAAAATAATAATAAGGAATGACAATTCCATATTGATAACCCATGCAGACGATACTTCTTCTATCGAGTTGAAAGGAGGAAAGATAACAAAATATGCGGATCAAGAAATAGAAAATACTGCAGTTACAAGAATCAAACATTCATCGGAGGAAGTTTGGATGGATGGTAAAACAACAAATCTTGGACACTCCCCAGTTTTTTCTGCTGTTTGTGCGGAGCCTTTATGGGACTTTCTTAAAAAATTAGCAATATCTGTAGACAGTAAAATGCCAGCCAGTCCGGGAGTTAATTCAACCTTAGCATCTAGTTTCGAACAGTTAGCTACTAGCCAAACTGTAAGAGTTACTAGAGAAAATAGTCCGGACCTTCCTGCAGTACCTGCACAAAATAATTTCCCTGTTTCTTTACCTGCTACTGGAGCTACTGGTACAACCGGAGCTGCTGGAACAACTGGAGGATAAGAATGGCTGGAAATAATAACATAGAATCTAGAATAGACCAATTACTTGCTAAGGATTTTAGTAAGACTAGTACTAGCGAAATAATAAATCTTATTACTGGTGGGCAGGATATTAACCAGCCTTATGTTGATATGCAATCGGAGGCTGGTTTTGATGCAGAACTAGATAAAAGTCAGGAACAGGTTAATTCTATAATTAACAGTCTAGAACCAGGACCTCCTCCTATACCTATGAAAAAAATAGAGGAGCTATCTTGTAATTTCGAAGGTGATGAACTTTATAGTAGAATATTGCTAGAGAGTGTGAGAATTAGCGACACTAATCTCTATAGATCCCTTCTTAATTCTAGCGCATTAAAGCAAAGAAGTTTTAGTGCTTCAGATCTAGGTATTAAAACAAAAATATCGTCGCTTAAAACTAACGAAAAGCTCCCTTCTGAGGGGATAGCTAACTTCCTAAAAGAGAACAATAAGTCTTTATTTGAAAAAATAAACGAAAAGCTTTTTGATAATATTGATCCTCTATTAGTAGGTAAGCCTTCAAACTCTGGTTCTAAAAAGAAAAGAGAAATTAATATATTAGGATTTAAGATTCCTCTTGAATTTATCATGTCTGGTAAAAAGATTGTGCATGTTAAAATAGGGGGTGAAGAAAAAACTAATAAGCAAGCTCTGGAAGATATTAATTCTATACTAGCTAAACAAAATCAAGGGGCAAAACCTTGTGATTTTGATGGTGTTGATGAGAATATAAATTCTGAAAGGATAGATGAATATGATTCAAATTTCTTTCCTGACGGGGATGATCCTATATTAGATCCCGATTGTGATACTGGAATTCCCGAGGATCCTATAACAGGAGATGCAATATCAACTAAAGAATCTTTTGATGATATACAAGGGGACTTTTGTGATCCTCCAGCCTATGATTTTTCAGGTTTAAACCCAGATGAACCAGATCCTGAGCCAGCACCTGTTGATGTGGATGCCATACAAGCGTGTATGGATTCTGCATTAGCTAAAACTAAAAAGATAGACGAAGACAGTAAACTGCTTTCTAGATGGCAGAACATAGAGAAGAGTCTAGATGAAATCCATTATCATTATGATGTTATTTGGGAATACCAGAGAACCTTAGCTGAAACATGGAGGGCTAGAGTCCCAGTTTCTTCTGGTGGTGATCCTAATAGTCTTGATTTAGCTATACAAATATTAACATATAATGATCAAGAAGAAACAAAATCTACGGAGATATTATTACAGGAGGAAATATTAAGCAATGATAAGAAATTATTTTTAGAAAATAATCCATTTTTAACTGATAGCATATTTAAATTCAGTGTTTTAGATATTGAGAATTCATCTAATCTTACAGATTCTGAACTTTCTGAAATTTTCACATTGCTCATCGATGCTAATAGATCCCCAGTATCATATAATTCAGAAACACAAACATACTTTATCCAAGAGGGTATAGATTCTTTTAGAAAAAATCAAGAATCAATATTAGCTATACTAATACAAGAGAATTTTATAGAATCACTTAAAAAAGAAAGGGATGAAATAAAATCTTTAAAGGAGGCAACTTTACAAACATTGATTGATAGGAAAGGAGTTCCTATAACAATTGCTGATCTCGAAGCTGGATTTAAAATAGTCACAACTGATCTTAATGATCCCTATGGTCAAGGATCGACACAGAAAGATAAGAATGCCAGGGTTTTTGATAGCATTATTTTACCAACTTATACTTATGATTCTTATGGTTATCAATTTCTACAAGATCTAAAAAAATTCTCTGTCAGATTTAAGGATACTAAATTTGATAAAGATCGGGGAGAACTTAAATTTACTCTTGCTTTTATGAGTGATCTTGGTATGCCTATACCTTATAAGAAAGTTAAAAAAACAGGAAAAATCTCTCTTAAACAAACAGGAACAGATCCTCTGGAAGAGGTTAATGAACCCGATCAAGAAAAGATAAAAATAGGTAATGAGCATGCTTCTGGAGGGTTACTAATTAATTTTACGCCTTCCTATTTAAAAAGCTATCAGTATTTAACTATAGATAATATTAAAACCGGACAGCCTGACGTTTCTAAATTCTACGATTATATCGATTCTGTTATAAATACCAACAAATCTAAGCAGAATATTATTAATGATATAGTAGAAGATCGGGGTATTTTATATGGACATCTTATAGAAAAATCTTCTTCCAATTGGCTATTTTTTACAGCTGAAGAAAGAGGCGATAATGATTCTAGAGATCCTGCTAAGCTAAGGCCTTCTAGTTTTAATACAGAGGGAGAACCTACACCAGTATTTACCGAATTCTATGGTAATTTTAAACCAAAATGGGATGCTAAATATAAATTAAATAGAGAGACATATATTGATCCTGCTCTTTCTAGTTTAAAAGAACAAGCTAGAAAAGCTGGGGAAGGATTAGGAAATACGTTGCCACCTTCTGAACAAATAGGTGTTCGTCTTTTTGAAAACTATTTTGACACAAAGAAAAAGATTGAACAGATAGAGGAGATTATACTTTATGCTGCTCAGAAAAGAAGTGAAATAGAGGAATCACTAAAGCCTGAAAATATAGAGAAATCGTTTTCTGATATTAAATGTTCTAGCGGACAAACAAGTCCTAATGATCCTGAAAATTGTCCTCCCTCTTGTTGTGGAGAACCAGGATCTGATTTTAAGACTGACAATTATCTTCTTTCACTTCCACCAAGTTCTGATTGTCCTACTATGTTTCAGAAGTGTTGGTGGAAACAATTTTCAAAGGATCTTACTAAAGTTGGGCTTCTTCCTTATCCTAACGGATTACCCCCAATAGAAAAATCAGATTTCTTTTTAACACAAGGGCCTTCTATTAGATTAGGATTAAAATATTGGCCGGTTGGTTATCTTCCACCAGCTTTTATACCGATACCTATTCCTAACCCTATTGATGCTCAACCTTTTATTAGAATACCACTTCCTATGATATGGACTATAATAAATCCTATCGTGATACCTTTACCTCTGAATCTTGGTGTTCTTGTAATATTCATTCCGTTAATAGGAGGATTTATGCCTACACCTCTAGTTTATCTTAAAGAGTTTGTAGGTGGTAATTCTTTATTTCTTACTGGAATAAGAGGACCTAGGTTTATACCTAGAAAATCGGATCCTGAATTAAAGGATCCGATGGAAAAAATAAAGCAGCTTTTGTCTTTCGGTATTCCTGATAAATTAATTCCTCTTCCTGGATTTGGCCTAGATAATCTAGATTCACCTGCAAGAATATTAGCGGATCTTCAGTCGAATTTAACTAAGATATTTGATAGTGTCCCTCCTCCTGGTAATTTGGATCAATTGAGACAGTTACAAGATAAAGAATTGGAGATTAAGAAAAAAATAGACGACGAAACTAAGGACTATCTAAAGAAGGAAGCTTTACTTGATATTCCTAAGCCAGATTTAGAGGGACAGAGAGAAGAGCTAAAAAATCTAATAACATCCAGGAAAAATGCTCTTAAGCAGGTTATTATGGATTATATCGATAAAGGTATACCTGATCCTAAAGCTGTATATTTTCCTAAGGATAAAGATAAACTTAAAATAGATATTCCAGGTATTGTAAAATCTCTTAGAATACTAAAAGAGATGAAAGCAAGCTTTGTTCCTATTAAATGTTCAGGAACTATAGATTTTAAAGATGAGATAAGAGAGGTGCTTAAACTTTTAAAAATACCTACACCTCCTCAGTATATCCTTGATAATTTTAATGTGTCTAATGCTAATAAGATTTTCTTAAAATCTGATAAAGATCCAAGACTAATGACTGATGAAGAATTCAGAAATCTTGTTTTGGAAATAAGAGGAACTTCTTTAATAATAACACAAATACTATTAAGAGGAAATAAATTCTCTGTACTTAAAAAAATTAGAAAAGGCGCATTTTCTATAACTGAAGAATGTGAGCTACAGGGTACCTTTGCTTTCCCTCCGGTTAAGCTAACAAATTCTGCTCCTTTCCCTCTAAGATTTTTAAGAAAGGGTGATCCGGTATTAACTGCCATGTATCTTAGAATTATGGAAGGCATGGTTAAGATTGAATACACAAGGGAAGATTTTGCTAGGTATGTTAGATATTTTGGAGAATCCCCTGAGTTAGTAATCAGAGTTAAGGATTTAAAAAAATTAGTTTCTAAGAAGATAGGATTAAGTAAAAGAGGACCTTTTGATCCTGAGAGACCTATAGATCTTGAGGAACCTTTAATATCTAACTATCCTCATCCAGAAGGACCTTTATGTTGTCTAGAATCATTGAATGGAGGATTTGGTAATGCTATAGCAGCATTTGAGCTTCCCACAGTGTTTCCTGTAAAACAGGACCAAATAACACAAACACCAGGAGCAGGAGGTATAATACAAGTTACTATACCAGGATCTAAAATAAAATCATTCATAAAAACCGCTATAGGTGAACTTTTAGATAGCGGTGCTTTGGAAAAACTACTTCCAGAGATAAGTGATGTGAATTCACCTAAATTTACTAATCTTGATCCCAATGATATACAAAAAATAGCAAGGAATTTAGTTAGAGATGTACTTAATCCTGAGTCCCCTAATATTCCTCCTTTTTTAGAACTAACTAAAATTCCTGTTCTTCCTCCAGCTAGACCTACGGATTTAATAGAGCAAGCACTAATTGGTATGGGTTCTCCCCCTCCTGCAAGAATAGTTTATAGTCTTTTTTGGAAATATTTTAAGAGTCTTCCTAAAACACCTTTAAGCGATAAAATAACATTACCTACTATAGAGATATCAGCAAATATACTAAGTAAAATACCTTGGCCTTTAACTGTTCTGATCGGAAGAAATTTATTAAATATTATTAATCCTATAGCTATGTCTGATGATCATCCTGTATGGAGAAGAATGAGTGTTAAGAACCCTTATTACGTGGTGTATTTAGATGAGTTCTTAAGAAGTGCTGCAGATGTTTCTGGATTATATAAATTTTTCCTAGGTGCTGCAGATCCTACTTATCCTATACCTGAATTACAGACAGAGCTAAAAAAGGCATTTAATGTGAAAAAATATTAATTTCTTGGAAATTTTAATACATACTAATACTACAATACATACAAACCTCAATAGAATGAAAAATAAAAACTATAGCTGCTTTGAATACACTGCAGAGGAAAGAGAAGATCTTGAATCGATTTACAATAAATCTTTTCCTGATCAGATTGGAAATTTTTTCGGAAAGGATTTACAAGAAAACAGTTCGGAAAGAATTATGATTACTGATTTTGATGCGAGTAAAGGAGTTGCTTTAGGAGAAACCCCTTTCGGTCAAACCATTATTATAGATATTAGAAAGGAAGAAAAGCATATGAGAAAGCTTGGATATCCTTCTATAGAAATAACACCAGGACAGATTCTGGATGTTGTTATACACAAAGATCTTTCTGGCGCATTTAACGGTTCTGTTTCTGCAGGATACGAGAAAGCACTTAAAGCTGAATTACACAGATCTATTAAAGAAGAAGATTGTGCATTTAAAGTTAAAGTTAAGAATGTTTGTAACGGAGGATTCATGGTGGATCTATCTGGTATCGAATGTTTCTTACCTGGAAGTTTAGCAGCTGCTAATAGAATTATGAATTTTGCAGACTATGTTGGAAAGCAATTGACAGTTATGGTTGAAATATATGATTCTAAAAGAGATATCTTTGTAGTTTCCTTTAAAAAATATTTAAAGAAAATTATAGACGGGGAAGTTAAAGCTCTTTCTTTCTCTAGTAAATATCAAGGAAACGTAACAGGAGCTTCAGGAAATGGAGTTTTTGTTGAATGGGACGATATTTTCACTGGTATAATTCCTATAGATGATTCCAATAGAGAGAAATTATCAGAACTAAAATCTGGTGATTCTATTGAATTCTATGTAATTGACATTAAAAATCCACACAGGGTTGGACTTTCTTTACTTGAACCTAATGAAAAACTTCAAACAATTCAAAAATTAAAAGATACTTCAGCGGAAGCTTTAGGGGAAAATATTGAATTGCAAATATATAAAGGAGAGGTTACCAAGTTAAAGACATTCGGTGTATTCGTTAAACTTGAAAATGGTTTATCTGGATTGATCGAAAAAGAGAGATTGGTTAACCCTATTAAAGATTATGAGGTTGGTCAATTGGTTAATTGCTCAATCTCGAGAGTGGATTTATCCTCCCTCAAAATACAATTAATAGAGCAAAAATAAATTGGCTAATTTACTTTCTAATGATTTTTTCTACTCTGCAAAATTAGGATTTGAATTTGAGTTCTTCAGTAACTTAAATAGAACAGAGATAGCGGATGAATTAGGGAAGGAGCTAGGAAAGAAAATACTTCTTTTTAACAAATACCATTCTAATTTTAAGCCTACCAAGGACATCTTTAAATTAGAACCAGATTACTCAGGAGGATCCAAGATGGTCGAAATGATCACGGGTCCTCTTCCTTATTTTGAGGCAATTACTATTTTAATTAAAACATTAAGATGGATAGATCTAAATGGATATACAGATAAAAAGTGTGCTTTCCAGTTCGGTGTTAGTATAGACACGTCTATTTTTCCCGATGTGCCTCCTGTTTCACAGCTTAATATACTTAAGTTCATTCTAGGGTTTGATGAGAATGTTGTATATAAAAGATTTCCAGATAGAGCTAGCTCTCTTTATGCTAAATCTATAAAAAGAATACTTCCTTCTAATAAGTTTGTAGATCCCTCAAATATTTCTTTTATAGATAAGAATCTATTTGAAGTACCGTTAGAAAAAAATATGGGAATAAACTTCTTAAAATTGCCTGAAGGTTATTTTGAAGTTAGATATTTAGGAGGATCAGATTATCAGAAAAGATATAGCTCAATCAAAGAAGTTATTGATTATATAATAACTTATACAGTACAGTCGTTAAAAACAAATGACGGATTCTCTGATAATGATCTAAAGATCCTAAAGATGTTTTTAGGAGAGATCTATAAAAACTCCTCAACCTTTGTTACTCCTGAAGCTTTTCAGAAAAACTATCCACATATGAATATTATGATTGATATGAGGTCTGACCCACAGATTCTTAGATCTTTCTTTTTAAACATTAGAGAAGTTCTTTACGATTTGATAGTTGAGAATAACATCAAGGAGGGATTAGTTAATTATGATAGCAATCTAGGTAAATTTCAGTTAAAAGAGATTAAAACTTCTAAAGCATATCTTTTAAAAGATTACGATATTCTAGAAAGTGAAATTGCAGGTAACTTGTTTAATTGTAGATTGTTTAACTGTAAGATCAATGATAGCACTTTAGAAGAATGTGATTTACTTACTAATAACGAGATTTACCGATCTAAAATAATGTACTCTGATGTAATGTTCAGTAACTTTGTACATGATAGCTATATAGACAATAAGGACAAAGAAATAAACTGCGAAGTTTATGGAGGTATTATTAGATCAGGATTTATTGGTAAGTTAGCTACTCTATCACCAGAAACAGAAGTAGTAAAAGACCCTGAGGATGATAAAAAAATGAAAGGAAGTTCTAAGAAATTAAAATTCCCTAATAGAAATGAATCAGATGCTTTAACCAGTCCTATTAAGTTCAGTAACAATAATAGTAAGCCATCAGGAATCCCTGGTGTAAACTTCAAACCAAATAATTAACGGTAATGACAGAAGCAGATCTAATTCAAGAGGTAAAAGACGAAATCTCTCACTCTTGTTCGCTACCTTACAATCTTAACGACCAGGAGATAAAAAGGATCATCAAAAGGGCTAGGGCTTATTTTTATGATAACTATCAATATGCTGTGGAGGATAGAATATTTGTTTTAGGTAGGGAGCTATTTTCTGCACCCGCTTTCAGAGCAACAAGACAAATACAGCTTCCCCCTTGTGTGGTATCTGTTTATGATGTTAGAGAGGTAAACGGGTCAGGTCTTACAGGTACACCAGACAAGGACTTTGGTGAATCTAAATTATTAGGATCGGAGCTTATGCTTTCCCCTTTTGCTGGAGATAACCTTGTTTATAGAACGGTTCTCTATTCATTCTTTGATTTAGCTAAAGCTTATTTGTTAGAAAGTTTTGCCTTTAATTATAATAAGAATACTAAAAAATTAACTATTCTTGGTAGAGACCCAGCAAGAACTAATAGAACTGATGGCGGAACTTCCCAGACACTTTACACAGGTATAGATGTTGGTGTTAGAGGTTGTATTGCTATCCCTGAAGAAAATCTATACGATGATGAACTATTCGTAAGATATTGTCTTGCAGAAGCTAAGATTAATATTGGACGTTTACTTGGTACATTTGAATATAATCTCCCTGGTGGTGTTCGTGTAAACTATAACAATATACAAACTATGGGAACTACAGAGAAGGGAGAGATCATACAAATGATAAAAGACGAAAACACTCCCAGCTATTTCTTACAGTGGAACTAATTTCTTGCTTTATTCTCTTTATTCTAACAAGGAATATATAGATCTAAGATGGCAAGATTTTCAGAAATTTATCCAAGAAATCCAGACGACCCAAATTACAAAGTGGGTTTACTTCACACCGATGATGATGTTGAAATTCTAATTGGTATGATTAAACAGTGTATGATGACTAGACCAGGTGAGATTTTAGGAGATCCATATTTTGGTATAGATCTGGAAGGATTACTTTTTGATTTTAATGTTGATCAGAGCACATTAGAAAGAGCTATAAGATTACACTTACTTACATATGTTCCTCTTTCTTCTGGAAAATTTGATGTTGATTTTAAAATCGGATTTTTTAAAGGAGAAACAAGAGATGCTTGTGTAATTGATTTTGCAATTAGAGGTAATCCTATACTTGGTATTAAAATAATTTAAGATGGATTTATTAAAAAAAAACAAAGCCAAAATATCTGATCTTTTAAGTCAAACTTTTGACCTTATACAGGCAAGATATGGAATGTCGGATCAGCTTTTTACTGTAGCTTCCGTTTGGGGACAGATTATATTTGTTCTTGATAACTTATCACAGTTTATTCTTTTCTTTATAGAGGATTCGATTACTGAGTTAAATATTAACACTGCATCTAGAGAATCATCTATATACGGATTAGCAGCTTTAGCTGGTCATAATCCAACTAGAGCGATAGCTTCAAAGGGAGAAGTAGTTATCATGTGGAACGGAAAAGGGTTCGAAAACGTAGGAGGAAGCGCAGTTTTAGTACCAAATAATTCACAGTTAAAATGTATAAACAATGGTAAGACTTACTTATTAAAGTTAGCACAGGAATACACAAGATTAAACTTAGATCCAACATCTAAACTTATAGCTTCTATCGTAGAAGGAACAATAAATACCAATCAATATACAGGGACTGGACTAAAATTACAAAGTTATAATGTATCTGCCAGGGGTACTTCAAGTATAGAAAACTTTGAAGTTAATGTTAAAGTGAACGGTGAATCGTGGAATAAATACGAATCATTATACGATATACCTAGGAATGCAAAAGGATTTATTGTTAAATCTTCTTTATCTTCGGGTATAGATATTTTCTTTGGAACTATAGATTTTGGTAGACCCCCTTCAGCTGGATCAGTTATCGAAGTTAATTATTTAGAATGCACAGGATCATCTGGAAACGTATTAGTTGAAGATGCAAGTCAGGCTATTTTTAGATTTGACGCAGACGGAACTGATCTATTTGGATCTAGTGTTACTTTACAGGACGTACTAAAAGTTTCTTGCTCTATTGCTCCTCAATTAGGTGCAAACCAAGAATCTGTAGATTTAACTAGACTTATAGCTCCTAAAACTTCAAGAAGTTTTGTTCTTGCTAATCCAACTAACTATATTACATTCTTTGAAAAGTTTGGACAATTCTCTATAATAGAGGCATTCACAACATTCGATGATCAATATCTTGACGATGACAATATCATTTATTTAATCCTTGTACCAGATATTCAATTAACACTAAAAAGTAACGAAACATATTTTGATGTTCCTCTTTCTAGATTTAAACTAACTCAATCACAAAGGGCTAGAATCTATCAATTGTTAGACGAGAGTGGGCAGAAGATAGTTACTACTGTTGTTAAAATATTAGACCCAGTACTAACAAGATATGTAGTTAACATCGCTATTACTATTTTTGAAGGAAACGATCCTGATACAATTAAGAGTCAAATCGTTAGCATTCTTAGTGATTACTTTTTAAATATTAGAAGAAGAGATAAGATCCCTAGATCAGATTTGATCGCTGCTGTAGAAGGGATAACAGGAATAGATTCGGTTTCTTTGTATTTTGTTGGTGAAGAAAACGAAGCAGCTAAAGCTCAAAATGTTAATTCTCCAGAAATAGGATTCGATGAATTTGGTGATATAATTATGAAAAATGACGAGATAGTAGTTATATCAGGTGGATGGGAAGATAGAAACGGTATCTATTATGATTACGGATCTGGTATGAATACACTATCATCTGTTAATATTGATGTTAGAGCTATTGTACCTGTTACTTATAATACTAAGGTTAATAACATATTAAAAAGTTCGTTAAAAACAGGAAATTAAGATGGAAGATAAAAAGAGTTGGTACGAATTTATACAATCCCAGAATGATATAAGATCTAACAAGGGATTTGATTATGAGGGTAAGATTTTTGAAAAGACCCTTTCTAATCAAGTTATGCAAGGTGATGCTAACAGGATAGATATCTTAGCTAGTATAGAAAGAGTGGTTTATCAATTATTTGAAACCACTAAGTATATTAAGAATTACATTAATTATACAGTACCAAAAAATAATAAGTACGTAAGATAAGATGACTACTCAAAACCTTTTATTTTTCGATAAAAAAGGAGACCAATACAATTTTGAATGGAATGGTGATTATTGGGAAGGATCAGTTCTTTTTCCTATAGTTTCAGAGAAGCTTTTTGAAGTTGAAAACATATTTGTGATAGAGAAATTTTTAAATAATCTATCTGAATTAAAATACGGATTTCCACATGCAGATGGAATTAGTCCAGGATCTCCTGTTTGGAGAACTAGATGGGAGTCTAGCTTTGATGGTAAAACTGATGTATCATCCATTATTTATACCTATGAATTGGGTATAGATTCAAATTTAGATGCTCCAGTTTTAGTTAAAGCAACTAATGTTGAATTTTATCCAGAGGTTGTTCCTGGTGATGCTATAGCTTCCCCTTCTGGATTAGTAGTAACATCAGATATCAATTCATCTTCGATGCAAATAAACATTGCTTTAAATTCGGAGAGCGAAGGAATATACGACAGGACTTTAATATTCGAGGATTACAGTGATTCTAATAATCCTGTAACTATATTGAAAGTTAATTTTCATGGTGAGGTTGAAGGTGAGGACAGTAGACTATCTGTGCTATTAGACAACTTCGGAAGATCTTTCAATGTTTCTGATTCTTTTATAGTTAGAGAAACTGACATCAAAGAGGAATTACCGAATTACGAAATAATAAACAATAAGAGGAAAGAACTATTATTAACAGGAGAAAGTATATTCCCTTATTTAGGATCGTATAAATCTTTGTTTAATGCAATTAAGTTCTTTGGGTATTATGATCTTAGAATTAAAGAGTATTGGCTGAATGTTCACGTTGACAGTGCGGATGTATTAACCCCACTACAACAGAATAGTAAAATATTAAATCAGTTAGGTAAAACTAATTTAGAGGGGCAGAATTCTTTACAATTAATAAGTAGTTTATTAAAGGATGAGAATGAAGGTAAATTTAAACAAGTTGAGGTATACGGTAAAAAGAGTGATGGTACTTTTGGATTAAAGAAACAATTTGAGGAAATATTTCCTTCTAAATCGTACAAGAAAACTGCTCTATTTGGTTTATTCTATGATATAAATAGAGAAGTCGAAGGACAGGATGAGGATAAATACGGATATCCTATAGTAGAAGATGCTTTTGCATTTAGTCCAGAGGAAGTACTTATAAAACTATTTGGATTAAAAGAAAGACTTAAGAGAGATTATTTACCTTTAAATGCAAGAATAGTAGATATAACAGGTGAAGGAATTTACTTTAATATTTACAAAACTAGGGGATGGGTTGATCAGCTAGGTATAGATGAAATTAAATCTGGAATAGAGGTAGACTTTACAGTTTCTCCTGAAAATGGATACATTGAGGATTTAAGACCTTTTTATACTAAACCAAACCAGAGCGGACTTTTATATCCTAATATTAATGGAACAGAACTAGGTATAAGTTTTCTGGGTAATACAGTAGATCCATATTCATATTTTCAGGAATATCCTATTTCTTCTATACCAGATTTAGAGAAAGGTATTAATAATTTTTATAGCGAGGTTAAAAACGGGGTTCTTCCTAAATTCTTAGGCGACGGTGATTATGATTATCCTGGTTATAAACTTTTCTCTGACGGAAGTGATTATGTATTCCCTGCGGGATTTCCAGTAATAATTAAGGATAACACTTTTGATTTAGCGTGGGATGAAGTTTCTGGAGGCTGGAATTCTTTAGATACCACTATAACTACTACAAGTTTAGATATAGCAAGTTACACTAGTACCACACAGAACAACCCAGGAGCTACGCTTCAAACTGTTAATAGTACCAATACAATAACTTTGAGTAATTCATTCCCTCAGGGTATAACTATTAACATAGGATCTGGTAATAATTGGTTCGATACAGCTACTCCTCAAGTTCTATTCATTAGGGCTGAATCTGTAAATTCACCTGGAAATTTATTACTAGGATATTCTAGTGATGGTGATTACAATACTTCTACTGGTGATTTATTTATACAAGTAATAAACACTAGAGGGTCTGGATCTTATTCTAATTGGAATGTAACTCCAACTAATATAACCTTCAATCCTTATACTTTTGAGTATTTTGAAAACTATATACATTCTGGAGGATTCTATTCTTGGGACAGATTACCTTATTTAGACTTCTATGAAATAGAATGGACTATTTCTAAAGATGATGATAGACCTTATTATTTCCAAATTAGAGGACAGCTACCGGAGTTAGATACGTTACCCCACTTCTTACCATATAGCGGTATTTATAATGTTCAGTGTAGAGTTTGGGACACGTTAAATTCAATATCGCTTGGTATAAAGAAAAGCGTAATTAATGTATCTAAAAGAGAGATAGAATTAAATACCATTACAAGATTTAGAGAATCTGAAACATACGATTGGGATAACACAATATTAAAATGGGACAGCTACCCATCCCAGTGGCTATTCCCTGTTGAGAACACTGATACTGTAAAAAATATATCAGATTACATTCAGAATTTCCCAGAGTATTCTAATAACTACGAGGAGGGACAAACATGTGAGGTTCTTACACATCTACCAGAGGTAAGATCAACGGTAACTTTTGATATGGGGGTAACAAGTACTTCAATATCTACTATAGCTAGCGTAGCTGTTGGTGGTGGATATTCTCTTGCTGTGGTAACAACCACGTCGAATCACGGATTAACGTCAGGTGAAACTGTTTGGATTTACAATTCGGTTGGCGCGTCTTATGGTATTTTTCCAATAACAGTTTTAACTAATAATACTTTTGAAATACCTCAGGTAGTTATAACACCTATAACGGGAGGTAATGTTTATGGAAGTGGTACAGTTAAGCTTATTGCTGATGGTTTGGAAATAGCCAGCTGTTCATTCCAGGGAGATATAAATTCTACTACTAGCTTAGTTTATAGTACTGTAAATTCATCTCCTTTTAATCCTAAATACAAAGTTACAAGTTTAATTGATTCAGTAACAAATACTGGACAAAAAACATTCACTTTACAGGCACCAAATAATTCAGGAAGTATATGGAATAGTAAAGCATTAGTTTTACAAACAACCGGATCTATAACTACGAGTGCATCTAATATTTTATTCAGCGGAGGACTAAACGAAAGAGACGAATACTTATCTTATAATTTTGGTTCTTTACCTAAGCCCGAAATGAAATATTGGGGGACTAAGAAATTAGCATGGGACACTTTCGAAGATTTCGAATTTGCTAAAGCTTATGCTCATACTTGGGACATGCTAGACTACCATAATGATTGGTTAGGCGGATTTAATTTATACTCTTTACAATACGGCGATAGAATAAAAATCACAGAAGATTCTAATGGCATTGTTCTAGGAGAAGCTGATTCTCCATCTAATAATTATTTAGATCTTTCAGAAGCAGCAAGTCAGCTTAATGATTCAATTGACGATAATATAAAAAGATTTGATTATGTAGTTAGGGGATTCTCTGAACTACCTAATAATTTTTATCCAAATCAGAATCCAATATCACCGGATCTTAGTACAAATCCGGGTCCTAAGAATATAAAATCTGATTTTTATAGTATCCCTACTTATTCACCTATTACTTTATATCCTACTTCGATCGGATGGGATGGTGATGGGGATATTTGGGTAACTGGTGAGGATGTGGTTAAATTCGACGGATTAAACTTTACCAGCTATGACTCTTCAAATAGTGTTATGCCTGGATTAGGATTAAAGACTAATACTATTAAAATAGATCGGAATGATATTAAATGGATAGGTATAGATAATACTATGACTCCTTTAGTACAACTAAACGACATTCAACCTACTCTTAGTAAAGCTTATTCCGTAACAGATTTTGTAGACAATGGGGGAAACCCCGTTTGTCCCCCTATAAATTCTAGTATTAAGGTAATAGAAATAAATCCACAGACTGGAGATATTTTTGCAGCATTTGTTTCTGTTTCTTCACCTTCTTATGATGGACTTTTATTTTATGATTCACATGCTAAATCTTGGAATCTTTACACAACAGCAAATTCGGATATTCCTTCTGGTGATATAAGAGACCTTAGATTAGAATACTACGGAATAAATAAATGGTATCTTTGGATTGCAACAGATAATGGACTTTCTAGATTTAATGGTGTTGGATTTAAAAATTATGACACAACAAATTCTGGTATTTATTCTGATTCAATTTATTCAATAGAGCTTGATTCATTAAATCATAAATGGATAGGAACAACAGACGGATTAGTTTATTGGGATAATATTAGATGGGCAGTGTGGAATAATACTACTAACCCTGAAATATCTATCGGTAAATTTGGTAATATAGTGGAAACCGGAAATTCTAATATATGGTTTACTATAGATCCTTCGACTTCCCCAGGAAACACTGAATTATATTTCTTTGACGGATATTTTTTCACTAAAGTGCTATACAGAAACGATGGAACAACACTAATAAGCCCTTGCAATGTGCTACAAGGAAAAACACTTCTTTCTGCTCCTTGGAAGACCATTAAAAATGGAGAGACAACTTATCCTAAGAATATATTACTTGTTACTGATCTTGGAGAGATTGCTAAGATTGATTATGTGATTCCACATATACATGCAACTTCAAAATCACCAGGTACACAAGGATGGGATTTTGTTTATTATGATTCATCAATGCCGCTTCCTTCGATTAAATATATTCACGACGGGGGTATTGGATATTCTCAATTAGGATTTAACTTTATAGTAGGTCCTTTAGTTGATAATATAACACTCAATTCTGATTACACTAGACCAATCATGCCTTCAGTTGACAGATACTCTTGGTCTAAGCCAAATGGGCAGCGCTACAACATTAATTACATCAAAGACCAGTTTCCATCTTTGAACCTGGACAATGTCTTCTTATACGCTCCGCTACGCGATATTATAAGTGGTAAAGCGACATACGAGAACTACTGGAGGAACTCTCAGATAGAAAGAATAGCTCAGAAAAAATCTAGGGATTTATTTCAGAATTTTGAATGGGTTATCACATTAGGAAATAGCAGTCCAGATCAAGGAATTAAAGTCACAGTGGATCTTGAAGGTGATATTATTACAATAGGTGATTTTAACGGAACCATATTTATGGGAGAAGTTAATAACGTTGGAACTCAGGACATATATTTAACAACAGCAGAACAAGGAGTTTATATAGCTAAATATAACAAGGGCGGGGTTTTACAATGGGCAAGAGCTATAACTTCAACAGTTTTACAAGGTCCTATTTATGCTAGATCTGTTATAACCGACACATATTCAAATATTTATGTAGTAAGTGATAATTCAGTAACCGGATTTATAGAAATTAATAAATACAATAGTGATGGTGTATTGCTAAACGCTATAAATCTACCGGTTACACCTGATCAATTTATAGGAGACATTAAAGTAGATCAATATGAGAATTTATTTATATGTGGATCATTTGAAGGAACACTCACATTAGGAGATATAGTATTAGATTCACCTACTCAAGGTGTGGGATATCTTGCAAAATTGGATTCGACCCTTACATTTATCTGGGCTAAAAAACTAAGTTCAATAGATGCTTCACAAGCTAATGAATTAGCAGTACTAAAAGATGGATATTTATATTTAACTGGTATATTTGACGGACAACTGGATCTTGGACCTATAATATTAAATGCAGCTAGTACAGGAGATATGTTTATTGGTAAATTTAACACTGGAGATGGAACGTGTATTTGGAGTGAATCTTTTGCAGGTACTCCATCAACTTCGTTTAATTCCCCTTCAATATGTGTAGATCCGAAAGGACATATATTAGTTACCGGATCTTTTGACGGAACAATGGAGATAGAAAATACATCTATAACTTCTTTCGGTGGTATATTTGATGTGTTTGTCTTAAAGCTTCTCTCTACTGGAAAATTAATTTGGCTTAAGATGTGCGGAGGAGTTTCTGGAACTCTTGCTTTTGATATAGAGAGTGATTCAGATGAGAATGTTTATATAACAGGAGCATTCGAAGGTACAGCTTATTTTTCACCCGATACAATTTATTCTAGAGGCGGAGAAGATATCTATTTAACTAAATTCAATAAGGATGGTACTATTGTAGATATAGTTACTGCAGGTGGTATAAATTATGATAAAGGAGCGGATCTTGTCTTAGATAAAGAGGAAAATATTTATCTAACGGGATATTTTGAGGGTGAGGCAGAGTTTTCACCATATTTAGTCCTATCACCTCCCGGAACAAGTCTTGATGCTTTCCTAGGAAAAATACCTAAAGAGAGATTTAGAAGCGGGCTTAAAATAGGTGCTATCCAATCATGGACAGGATCTCATTCATGGTCATGGAAAGAGGATAGATTTTATGAAAAAGAATTTGAAATACCTTTAGCTTCTACAATTTTTATTAATCCTATAGACTCTTTAATACCAGGTAAGAAAGATCATATTTGGACATTAACAGATACTGAGAGCGGAGAGGTAATTGTAAAAATTAGAAAAACCCCTTATTTTATATGGACGTTTACAAGCCCAGGATTCTATACCATAAGTTGTCAATTACAAGATGCTAACGGAAATCTATATGATGTAACTCATGATGGTAAAATAAGAGTCATAGATCACAAAGAACCTTTTGCAGGGGATTTAACACCAGATGTAGTTAATCCGGACGATTTCTTAAAAAGATCAATATACTATGATCGAAAAGAAATGGGGTTTCCCCCATTATCTAAATTCGACATAGGAATGCCTTAAGTGGTGTATTCCTTATAAACATCTAAGATCTCAGGAACAATAGGATGTCTGTGATTTTTCTTTAATGAAATAACTTTAACTCCTGGTATTCTAGCAGCAATAGTATTCATGAAATCTAGTCCGGATTCTTTTTTGTTTTTTAAATCTATCTGAGAGGTATCTCCACAGATAATAATTTTAGAACCAATACCAAGTCTTCCTAGAACCATCTCCATTTGACTCATAGTTACGTTCTGTGCCTCGTCGACAATAACACAAGCATTAACTAAAGTTCTTCCTCTCATGAAAGGAAAAGGTAATATTTCTATAATATCTTCGGATAGTAATTTTTCAATCTTAGTTTTATCGTAGATCATTTCAAGATTTGAATAGATCGGTGCTAACCACGGATCCATTTTCTCTTTTAAATCCCCAGGTAGAAACCCAATATCCTCTTTTGCCACTGTGGGTCTTGTGATTACCAATTTCTCAATTTCCCTGTTAAATAACATGTCTAAAGCTATTTGTACTGCTAATAACGTTTTACCGGATCCAGCAGCTCCTTTAAGCACATTAACTGGATTTTCCAGAATAATAGCTTTAGCTTCTTTTTGTTCTTCGTTCAGATTGATTTTGAATTTGATAGGATTTTTTGGTTTTCTTTTTTGTGTCCAGTTGTTTTCGGTCATAAGATTCTTTTTTTTCGGAAACATATTCCATGTTTCCCAGTTTAATAAATATCCTGTCTTTTCCTATTGTAATAAATACAGGATATATATCAAAAAAAGAAAATTCAAATGGCAATCACAATTACAGAAATTCTTGGAACAGATTCTATATCAGGATCAAGACTAACTATTAATGCTAACTTTTTACTTCTAGAGAACGCTTATAATGATTTAGAGGACACGTTTAATATTAACGTTCTAACCGGATCGATGGACGTATCTAGTGCATCTAGTGGACAAATCAAAGCTAAATCGTTACTTGCTAACAGTTTGGTCATGCCTTCTTCAGGTGCACCAACTATACAAGTTTACGGAACTGGAGCTAGTGCTGGTTTTATGGTAGCTTCTAGCACCGTAGCCGCAGCTACTGGTATCTTCTCTAATACTTTACAGGTTAACTCAATGTCAGCTTCAGGGGCAGCAACTTTTGGTGCTACTGCTACTTTCTCTAGCCAGTTAAACGTAGAAGGAAGAATGTCAATGGGAGCTTCCGGTAATTTTGTTAATACCAATAGAAAAGCAACAGTAGGATCCACAACAGCTTTCCCTTCTGCTCCAGGAGCAGGAGTAACTGGGACTTACTCTTCACCTTACCAATTAAATTTAACGGAGAATGTTATTTATATACGATCAAATTATGTTTCGGGTGCGCCAGCTGATGCTGGATTTACTACAGGATTTTTCTTTTACGCTACAACAGGCACTGGAGCAACTGCTTCTGCTATTCCTTCAGGTTATACAGTAACTTTAATTGATACTGCTACTAGTGCAGGATCTATTGTTACAGGAGTTACTGGACCTGCTCCTTATTATTATACAGGATTTTCAACAGGTGACGCATCTTATTCTTCGCCTTCTATACAAACTCCTGGAGATCAATACAAATCTTCTATAACTCTTATGTGGGAGCCAAGAATAGATCAATCAGGAGCTATACAAAAAGGATCTTGGGTGGTTGTTAACTCTACACCAGGCTTTACATTCTAATAAAGAAAATTAAACAATGGCAAAAACACCTTTCATAAGACCTATAGCAGTACAAGGGGGTACATTTTATACCTTCTCCTCTGCTGCAGAGGATCTAACTTTAACTTTTAATAATTCATTAAAGAAGTTTACTTTCTCTAAGTATGCTCTTTTAAAGTTACCAGAGTTTGGTAGTCCAACTTATGGGGAGAATACTTTACAATTTAATGCCATAGATACAACTTTTATTGATGCTGCAGATGGTAACTTTGTTCTATCTAATCCTAATAATTTAAGTCCTTCTCCTGAAATATCATTTCAGAACTATTGTTTAAACTTAGAATCTACGATAATCTCCGATCCTAATTATAATCCGGAGTTAAAAAGAAATGTATCCGAAAGGGTATTTTGGAAATGGGTAAAAGAATTAGGAGGGGTTCGTTATAGATCAGCAAATACAAATGAAGTTGTTGCATCTTTAAATCAAACTAACACAACAACAGTTGATGGATATCCTTTTTCTAACAAAAGATGGGTAGAGGAAGATACATTATTATCAGGTAACGGAACACCTACGCCAAGATATGAAAGAATAGTACAATATGTAGGTGACATAGACGTTGTTAACTCTGTACAGAATCAAGCTAATGCTTATTCTGAAGTTTATATACACGTACCAACTTCTGACGGAGCAACACCTTATGTTTTATTTAAAACTATTGCTGACGAGAATTATTACCCAGACAGAACTTGGACACACAATCCTCCTGATCCTACAGATACTGAATATATTCAAGGAAGAGACTCAGCAAGCGGTTTATATGGACCTAACGGTCTTCCTAAACTTGCTATTTTTGATCAGGACGTTTTAGGAGAACCTGGGGTTAGCGGAACTTCTGCTACAGGTTCTTTTAGTAATAACTGGTATTCACCAAGAGACGAAGCTAATTCTTACTTTAGTGATCCTTCTTTCTTTGATTCAACTAATTATGAATTAGAAAAATATATCGCTGCTTCAGGTCCTTCTGGATATTCGGTAACTTATAAAAGAAGTAACCTAGACGGTATTCAAATAGATTTTGAGCCAGGATCATATAAGGCTATCCAAAATTATGTTGGTATATCAACTATAGAAGAGTGGAACGGTACACCTACCACTACTTCATTTGATTTTAATGCAGTACTTGTTTATTACAATGTTTACGATCCTAATAACCCTACAGATTATGAAACTAATCTATATGGTATTTTATTCTTAAATGATCCTGAACCGGTATCTACAAATGCTGCTAAATTACCTTCATTTAAGAAATTTAAACCTGATCCTATTACTAAACTAAATGGTAATTCGTATGGTTTTAAAATAAATCTAAAGTTTGACACTGACGTAGAAAGCACAGGAGTAGAACAGGCTATTAACGACTATTCATCTTTCTCTCTTTCTATATTCATGGATGCGGCAACAGTTTTACAAGATGCTGCTAAAAACTTAAACGATAGAACTTTGGAGATTATAAATCTTCAAAATCAGATAAATGCCTTAACCGATCTTGTTATTAATACTGAAGATAGCTCAGAAATAAAAGCAAGATTAACAGTGGTTGAAGATTCTTTACAAGCTAACCAGGCTTTATTTGATAACACACAAGATATTCTAAGTCTAATCGAAAAAAATAGTGACGACATCAGCGATATCTTACAGAATCAAACATCAGTTCAAATGTCTTACAACCTTGATCTTTTAAAAGACGGGGACGGTACAGCTGTTGATAGAAATACTCCTAATATTTTAAGAGTAGACGTAACTCAACAAGATTATAATATAGCTCAAAATTCGGTATTTACTATAAATCCAGTTGCTGGAAATACTATATCTCTTGTACTTTATACTAATTACTTAAAGCACAAGAACAACGGTATTTCTATTACTGCTAATAATGATATAGTTATTAAAATCGATGACAGCTTAAATAAATGGAAAAAAGGACAGGTTCTAAGATTAGTTATAGGTGATGATATAGATCTAGGAAATTATTCACTCGTAGTATTAACTGATGCTCTTGGTGTATATCCTAAGGGAACTCCTTCAGGCGTACCATATTCAACTGTAGTTGCTGGGTTTGTTAATTCTCAATTCTCTAGTTCTTCGTATAAACCTATCTTTGATATAGTTTGTATCGATGATGTCAATTTAACTTTCGAGGTAGACCAAATAAAATAAGATAAAATGTCAGGTACAAAAAATTCATTCTCATCATTAATAGCTCAATTTCTAAGAATTCAAAAGAATTCTATGGAGATAGTTAATAAGCTAAATGAGGTAACGACATCTTCTAAAGATTCGGTAGAGATAGAATTCTTAATGGACGATAACACGTCACAAAACATTCAGGTTCCTTCTTACGGATTTTTAAAATCTGAGATAAATCGCTTAGATCAAAATGTTCAGGCATTATCTGGTCTAGAGAACAACACAGCAAATATTAGAAAGCCGGACGGTACAGTTGCTAAGATTTATCAAGCAACAGTCCTAAAAGACCCTACCTCCCCTACAAGCTTACAAGTTCCAGCAACTTTCCAAGCTAGAAATAACTGGTTTTTCGAATCTTTTTTAAATCCTTTACTTTATATCTCTATTGATGTTGAAAATCAAATACCTGTTAATTCGGAGAAAGTTTTCGTTAAAAGAATAATTGCAAATACACAATCCACCGTACAAAAACAGTATTTTGATAATAATTTAAAAGGAAGAAACGATTTAACAGATACTGACTTTATATCAGCTTTACAAAGCCAAGGCATACAATACTTTACTGATGAGCAAATAAATGATTTAGAGCTAAGAACAATACGTTATACTGGATCATTCGGGGTTATAAGAATATTTGACGAGGAAACACAAACTACTCAAAATGGTATTACCTCAACAAATACTGTAAGAAAGTATAAATTAAATGGTTTAAGATATACAGACACGCTATCTAATACAACCAATTCAAGAACTCTTACGAAAGGTGATACTTTAATTACTCCTGGGGGTACTAAGTATGAGATTAGTTCAATTGATACTACTTCTCAAACCGTGGTATTAAAAAGATTATTTGGGTTTGATGCTATACAAATAGGGAACAACTCGTTAACAATTTATTCTAACGTATTATCTGATAGAGCTGTTGATGTTAATGTTGGGTATGACGAAAGGGAAGCTATTTTTATTAAATCTATTGATGCTAATTTTAATGTAGCTTCTAGTAGCTATAGTCCGGGAGTTTGCTTCTGGTCTAACGAATTACAGATAAACACATCAGATGGTGTTAAAAATCTAGATTCTTTTTATAAATCTCAGGTTTCTGATTTTGGTAAAATATTTATAGCTTCTGCAAAAGAAAATGTAATACCAGCAGTTTACGGACAAACACCAAGTGCTCCTTCTGTTTCTGCAACAAACTTTAAAGTAATTAAGATTAATTCTCAAATTACAGATTCTAAAGAAAACGTAGAATTTAAGAACAAGATACAAGTTAAGACATCGCTTAAAAATGAGATAGGATCAATCGATAAAGCCATCGATCAAACTAGAAAACAGCTTAACGAATTAACTACTAAATCTACTGCTAAAACTCCCACTGCCGAGTTTAAAAAACTAAATGATAAGTTAGTATCACTGACAAAAGATAAATCGAATAGGACTGATCTTTTGTCTACTACGATCACTGATATCAATAATCTTACTGTAACAACTCCTGAATTAACGAGAGCTCCTGTTTATAGAGTTAGAGGATTTTGGCCTATACCTGAACCAATTGTTGATGCTAAAACAGGAGAACAAAATATTGTACAATTTAATGTTAGATATAGATATCTTTCATTAACTGGTAATTCTAACGGAACAACTCAAATAGATTATATCGACAATGACGGTGTTCAAAAAACTGGTCAATTTACAAACTGGACTCAATTTGTATCGGATTTAAGAAAAAAAGTGTATGATCCTAATACAGGTACTTACATTTGGAAAGTGGAGGATGTTAGTGATGCCAATACGGTTAATATTAACCAATTAGATATACCGATTACAAAAGGAGAAAAAGTAGAGATTCAGGTTCAATCTATTTCTGAAGCTGGATGGCCAACTAATCCTCTAACATCTGCATGGTCAACCTCTGCAGTTGTAGAATTCCCTTCTGATTTAAGTGTACAAATTGATAACACCGCTTATATTAGTCAAAACGAATCAGATAAAGCTTTAGTTCAAATTCAGACGGATCTACAAGCGAAAGGATTAGATCAGCATTTATCTACCTCATTTACTTCAGGAGACAAATACTATGCTCACAATACTTCTGTTATAGCATCCGGATTTTTTGATGCTACTGGGACTGCTATAGATCTTTTCCAGAAATTAACTCAGATTGATAATGAATTACAATCATTAAGAGCATTAATTGCAAAAGCAAAAGGAACTTTAGGAGTTTATATCAGAAGCGGAAGCACAACAAACAAGATAAATCCAGGAAGTACAGTAAATCTTTTTGGAGGATATTACGATCAGCTTATAGATTTATCAAATCCTAGTAACCAAGGTAAGATTGCTACTGTTATTTATTACTTAGAACTAAGAAACGAAGCAGCAACTCCTTTAGAGCTTTCATCTTTGATAGCTGGGGGACAGGCAGTTAAAGCACCTACTACAATTTCGGGATTAGCAGATTACAACAATAACAGAAAATATGGAGATACTCCAATACAGTTATCTGGTATAACTAATGCTGCAGTCCCTGTCGGAACACCTGCTACCCCTGGGTCTTTTATACAAGCATCAGGATATCAAAGTGCAAACGCATATTCACAATTTATTTATCCAAGATACAAAAGTGTAGGACTTGACGAGGATTTATATTTTAATCCTTTAACAAGTGGTACTGGATGGAATATTTCTGACGGATCTGCTGTAAGTGGTACTAATTATCCTATAAATGAAGATGGTATTATTATGCCTTTTAACCCCGCAACAACTACTGTTACGGGAGCAGGACCTAATACTAACATATGGGCAGGAACTTATACAACATTTACTCCGGATGGTAATGGTAATCTTAACGAATTCTGTATACACATTTCACATCCGGATATAAATGACGCTCTTGGTAATACATTTACTACATTAGAAAGACCGAGTGTTACTTCAGGGGGTCCTATGGACTATCCTTCATTTAGACATGCTTTAGGATTTGAAGTTGATTCATCTATAACATCTTCTGTTAACACTAGTGGACAGACTCTTTCCACTCAGCAGCTGAAATATTATGCACCAAGCTCTACTAGTTCTTTTGGTGTTGATGATAATGCCTATCCTAATAAATTAGGATTTATAGATTCTGATGAGTATTTATGCGGTAAATATTCATGTGGATCTTATCTTTTCGTATCGCCTACAGACCATTCTGCTATACAAATAGAAGGTTCAACACAGCTTGCTAAAAAGACTTTGAATTTCGGACAAGAAAATGCGATTACTGTTCCTTTGATTTTCCAAATGAGAGCTCAAGATAAACTTGGCTACATTGGGGGATGGAGATCAGCAGGTAATCTTAAGAATATTACTTACAGTAAAAAAGTGGGAATAGATATACAGGTTAAGAATGAAGATCTATTTTCATTTGATGTCCTTGTATCAGGAAGTTATACTAAAACATCTTTAGTTTCTCCTGCTTATTCGCAGACTGTAATAACTAACAAGTAAAATTGAAAATTGGCAAGGAAGATAATAAAACAAACAGCTTCTTTTGGAGTCCTGAGAGCAAACCCAAGAATATCTGGGAATGTAAAAATTACAGTAGATTCTAATAGCGATATATGGTTAAATTCCATAGATTCTAATCCGGAAATGTCAAATCGTGCCTATAAGGCATTTAGAATTACAACCGAATCAACTTTTGATAAAGATTTATATAATTTCTTTAATAAAGGTAAAACACCTCCTCAATTTGTTTTTGGGCTAGTCGGAGAAGATTCCCCTGTACAGAATCAGTTAAACGATCTTTCGTCAGTTTATAATTTTACTTATAGCTCTGGAGTTAGTCCTTTAATATCTGATAGTTATCCTGAGGATTTTTCCTACCTTTCACCACTGTGGCTAGGTAACGATCTTCCTGATTATTTTGTAATATTCAAAGTTAATGATCCTATAGATTACTCGTACCAGGTGCCAGTAACAATATTGGAAGTTGGTAAAAATTATAAAGTACTACAGGATCCAGCAGTTAATGTTAATTCTGTAGGATATACTCCCTATCAAGTGTCTAGTGGATCTTCTACTTATACAGACGGACAAGTTTTTACCGCTACAGTAACGACGTTTAATATTTTACAAGGTCAAGGATCAGTTATATTGCTTGATCCTTTATATAATTTATCAAACGTAGAGAATTCTTCTGATCATTTCTACGATAAAATATTACCAAAATCAACAGCAGTTGCAACTTTCGATTTAACAGAAAATTCTAATATAGGTAAGTATTTAAGAAAAATAAAAAATGCCTCAGGATTTAGTGAAAGCTTAATCGATGTTAGATTTGAGGAGGGACAGCTTACAACATTTAATGGGGTAAATTATCAATATGGGGTTTTTGATAAAAAAGGGGATTACCTTTTAGACTATTATCAAAATCCAGAAACACAGATAGCTTTTGAAGATTTTATAACTAATGGATTTAGATCTAATGGTATAATAAGCTGTAAATTACTAAATCTCGAATTTCTATTTAGTGACGTAGAGGCTAAAGATTATACAATCAATAGATACTTTGGTCTTTATGTCAATGCTGCTGAAATGGCTAGCTTTAAACTTGATGGAGATGCTCTATATAAAAGCTCAGGGAATTCTGGTAATACACCAGTACCTCAAAGAAATGATAAGGGATATTTTTATCAAGATACTAAATACTACCAATACAACGATAACGGTGTTAGACTTTACACGGATCCTAACTATATCTCAGGTGTTTTACCTAGCTCTTATGATGTAAATGTTTTAGAATCAACTAAATTATTTTGGATAAAGGATAAAAATGGAGACTTCCATTCTTTAAAAAGATCTGATAGCTATTCTGTATCCCCTCAATCTAATGGAGCAGATTACGGATTAAATGGCACTGAAAATGAAATAGTTATACAGGATACTGCTATAGACATTTCTCTTCTTACCGGGAAAGACGACGACACAAAGAAACAATACATAGGGGCAACTACTGGAGATAAAGGTAGAGGATATTCAGTAATAAGAATAGGAAAAAGCTTAGTTTCGAGTTACGAAGATTGTTTTGTTTTCTATAATCCATTAGGATTTTATGGTAATCCTGGCGGTAAATATGACTTAATAAAGGCATCCGATTTATCTTCTGTTGTAGATGAATGGGTACCTGGCAGCTATTATTCTCAGGACGGAGCTTATTATTATAATCCAGATGGTACACCAGAGGATGTAGCTAAATCTTTAGCAGGTGTATTTAATAGTTTTAACTACAATTCGTTTGAAGCTTTTAATAGCGGTGATGAGCTAGTAATAAGAACAAGAGCGACAGGAACACAAGAAAATACTAAATACTATTTTGACTTTTTTCAAGATTTTACTAATTCTCAAAGAATGCCTAACTCAAGGAGAGGAATAGTTTTTATTAATGAAAAAGATGTATGTGATATAAACAAAAGACAATCTTTCTTAGGTGGATCTAATTATTCTAATACAAGAGTTAAAGTAAAAATAGAAGACGCAAACAAAATAGAGGTTGGTAAAACTTTTATTGAGACTGTAAGAAATACTTCAACAGATACTTATAGTGGACTTCCAGAATATTCAAATAAGTCAGCATCTGTAGTAGTAGGAAAATATAGATTTATAGATCAGTATGCAAAAGATGAGAATGGAACAATTATAGGACTTAAGGATTTTGAAACCCATGCTACTTTAGAAATTGCTAATTTTACTGAAAGTATTTCGTTTGGCTCTTCAAGTAAGATATCAGCCTTTAATACATTTGATGTTAAATTAGGTATTTTCTCTTTCTATGGATTAAGAGAACTTGATATGGACTTCTGGTCTAGCCAATATGGTTATACCCCAACACAAGAATATTATAAATATTTAGATATTCAGCCAGAGGGAGTTACTAAAATAATCCCAGGGAAATCTTACTTTGTTTCTTCTGGTGCAGAAATATCCTATGATATTTATAGCTCAATATCAGGACCTACTTTTTTTGAAGGTGTTGCTGGTGCTGATTCATATACACTTATAACTTCATCAACTGGAGCTGAATCTAATGTTTTTCCTACGCTGAATTCTAGAGGTAATATCACATCAGGAGTAACAGTTTCTAATTTTGATAATGCTTTCTATCCTGACCTAGATGCTTTCCCTGGATTTTACGGAATACAAGCTCTTAAATTTATTAATAATCAAATAGGCATAGATACAAAATATCAGCAGTTAAATTTTGGTAAACTTGATTCAGAGTATGATTACACTCAAGATAATTATAATCCAGATTATGCTATAAATAGTAGAGTAAGTCCATATATTACTAAATGGGTTTACAGAGGGGGAACAGATATTAGAGGTAATGGATATAGACTAAACTCAAACGTGGCTTTTAGTCCTCTTAATTTTTCTCCTAGCTTTTTTAGAAGAACTCAAGATCCTCAGTATTTTACTCACGAATGGTATCAATTACAAAAGCCACCTTACTCTTTACCTGAGGAAAATTTACATAAAGATAAAAGCTATTTAGCGGGTGAAATAAATCTAAATAACATCTATGACGGTAATCCCTCATTGAAAGATTATTTCTTGGATTACTTTTCTATAGAAGGAGAGGACTTTGTTAATTACTATACAGGTAGTACTACTATAGAAAATATAGATCTAACGGAGAGATATACAGTTTTTAATTTTAATTCAGGGAATGGCTTTTCCGAAACAATATTTAGAGGAGCTAAAGCTAGAATAAAAAGAACTTTTACTGATTATGCACAAGGTGAATCTATAAAATATGTGAACGATGATAGATTTTATGAAAACTATAAATTCTCATGTGTTATTATACCTGTTGAAAACATAAAGAACGAAATACAAGCTCCTATTAAAATAGAGATAGTAGAGAATCGTACTTTTAAAAATATAACATTTGTAGTTAAGGTACTCATAGATGATATGAGAGCTTTAAATTTTGAAGAGATTAGTCCGGATAAACAATATCTTGATCTCGATTATTTTTTACTATATTCTTTAAAAGATAAATTAGATAAACAATTATCACCAATAGCATCATCACCATCGTGGCTTCCTAGCTCTTTCATAGAATTACCTAAGGTTGGTGATATTAAATTATCTTCAGCATTAAATGTTACATCTGTACCTAATCAGCAGGGATTATTCTCTGCTGTAAATAATAGTACTGCTGGGCAGCAAGGAATAATATATTCTATAAATAACGCGGAATACGAATCAGATTTAAGAGATGAAATTAATTTTACATATCTTCCTTCTGCTGTTCCTACCTCTGGTAGTTCTATAGGTCCTGGATCTTTTTATGGATTAGTAGGGGTTACGGGTACAACTGGAGGATACACATTACCATTCCCTACTGGAGTAGGCCAGAATTTTATAAACTTTACTAACACAGATACATTCTACTTCTTTAATTTTAATGACATAGGATTGCCTGGACCTTTAAATGTACCTACTCTTGCTAATTATAATACTGTTTCTAATGTACCTGTATATCAAAGAGAAGGCGGAAAAGGATATTGGAGTAAGATACTGGAAAAAATATCTTTCGCTAATTTATCATATTGGGTAAATACAGGATATCCTTACATAGAATATAAATCCTATGTTTGGAACGAAACTACTAAGACCACTGATTTATTAAATGATCAGTTTGTTATTGAATTTTTACAGCCATCTGCTTTTGAGCAAAATACTATATTAGTAACGGATGAGGTAAAAAATAAGCCTCAAGAATTTTCAGGATCTAATGTGGGATACAGTGTTTCTGAAGTTGCTGGTCAAACAGAACTTTATAGATATAGTGGAGAATATGTTCCTAGCTTTAGAGAGATACTAAAATTTGAAAATGTCAAATATGACGGACCTTTATGGACTGTACCTGATTACTATACTTTCGTTGTTAAAGTAGTAGATAAGCAGGTATCTTCTATTAATTATGATCTAGGATCAACACATTGTTATGAGATAAACGGGGTAATACAAAATAAAATAACTCTAGTAAAAGGAATAACATATTATTTTAATCTTAGTGATTCATCTAATTTAGGTAATCAAATATACTTCTCAGAAAGCAATATAGGAGATAACCTTTCAAATGATGGAATTACACAGGGATATACTCTTTTTGGAACTCCTGGAACTCCTGGATCATATGTTCAGTTTGACGTTCCTTATGATTTACCATCTACTGTTTATTATGTTTCTAATGGAGACAAATACATGGGTAATGCTATTAAGTCTATAGATCCTATAGAATATTCTTACTGTTCATTTGGGCCTTATAGGGATGGCTTTGGTAAGGTTAAAAATGTAAACTATTATAAATATTCAAATCAATGGATATACGGGATAGGAAAGAATTCTCCTTACAATCCAATTTATAACTTAATAAATGAAACTCCGGTAGACAAGAGGGATCTTTCTTTATTTGAAAGCTCTTGGGACCCAGGATTTTATAGACAATACACTTCACCTTCGGCATATACGAGTTTGCCCGGAACTAGAAGTATGAAAGAAGAAAAATCTTTCTTTGGAAGTAAAGTAATGCAAACCCCTGATACTATAAATTCTCAAAAGCAGATAGTTTACCCTAATTCTTTAAAGGATGTTCTAGATCTTAATTACAACAATTATCCTAACTATGAGATATTATGGGAAAATACTCCTACTGAAATTAAAGGGGTTTTGTTAATGGATAGGATGATAACTAGATATTTCCTTGAAAACGGAGGTAAACAAACTTTCGATGAATTTATAATACCTGAATTTGGATTTGGTTCATTAACAGATGTTAACGATGACTTTACTGAATATATGAGGTTAAATGTTATTCCTATATTCCAATCTAAGAATAACGGATCATATCTAAAGAAAGTCCCAGTAGCAAATCCTGCATCGCTTACTCCAATAGAAGGTAATTTACAAGATTACCAAAAATTAATAAATGGATATTACCCTTCACAAGATATTAGATACACCAAAGTAAATGAGCTAAGATATGAATTTAGGATTCCTAAGGATCCTTCTTTCAATTATTCCTTAGCATTTTCTATACAAATAGGAAAAATTTAATGAGGAGTGAATTTTTGATATATAATAGAACTATAACTAGAGATGCCACAGATTAACATATTAAACGTACTCCAAGGAGATAATCAATCGACAATAGTTGATAAACTCAACTATAACTTTGATCAGATCCTAAGCGCAGGAGGAGGTCCTCAAGGACAAAGAGGTATTGATGGACCAACAGGACCTATTGGACCACAAGGACCAATAGGAGTACAGGGATCACAAGGACCTTCAGGTACGAAATGGTTCGTACAAGAAACATCTCCTGCTTCCGGAGGTATTACTGGATCTAATCCTTGGCAATTTCCTACACTTGGAGATTATTGGATGGATCCGGATTCAGCAAATCAGGACATATACGTTTTTACTGCAACAGGATGGACTAACACAGGATACGGATTATCCTCTGGCGATTTATTTCAGAAAGTTACTCCTATTAATGTTAGTGGAGGTGGAACAGGACAAGGTATATTAATATCAGGAACAGCTTCTAACCAGTCCCTAGTTTTATCTGATAACTCTGTTACAGAGTATACTCCTGGTGGATCTGGTATACCGAACATCAATTACGAAAATGCAAAATTAAAAATTGCAACTGAAAACTCAAGAACTAAGATATTAAGTTTCGGTAGAGCAGATTTTGATCTTACAACGAGTGGATCGGGAACAACAGGGAATCAAAGAAATCCTTCCATAGATTGGGATTCTTCAGCTTCTGGATCTAGTTATTATGATATCTCTTTTAGAAATCCAGGGGGAGAAATTACGATTTCATCTTTAGCGGCTACATCTTCTGGTGGTGTTAATATACTTGCAAAGGGAGATATTGTCAATCTATCTTATGAATCCGATGTTAGACTAAGTACTTCTTCTGTTTTTAAAGGTACTTTTGTAAATGCTGCATCTAAAGGCGGATTCTTAGAATTTAATCCTACGGGTCCTTCAAATCAACAATTTGCTCCACTATTTGCAACAGTCAACGGCTTAGGTATAGGCTTAGGAACGGGACAATTCCTACAATCGGGTGATAGTTCCAGGAGATTAGCAGTGTACGGAAACGTAAGTATTTCTAAGACCGTATCTAAACACACTGGAGCAATATTTACAGGAGATGCTTTAGCCCCGCTAAATAATAATAAAGGCGTTTTATTCGTTGAAGGATACGGAGCTTTTGGAAACGGTGATCCTAGATACACACAATCAGGAACTCCTTTCGCTACAACTGGACCAGCAGAAGCACAAGGAAGATTTCCACAGCTTTGGGTTACTTCACCTAACTACGGTCCAGGCTTACAAATAAAAACATTAGGAAATTCCACATATACATCGCGTACTGTTATAGGTGATGGTGTATTTGATTATAATGCAGCAGGTGGTTTAAACGGGGTTGCTGGTACGGGATCTGATATCACTCAAGAATTTTATGTAAGTTCACATAATTTTGCTGCTAATGCCCCTATAATGAGCTATCAGCATAAGGTTTCTGATGCTTCTAATACAACCGGAAGTGCACCGGTATTTGCTATAACTACATACTCTAATTCCGGTGTTTATAATAACAATACATCGGTACAGAAGACAGTAATACAAACTAGAAATTCCAATTCTTCATTAATATTACAAGCTAATTCTACAGGACAGCCTGATCTTAATAATGTTTCATTAGGAGCAAGAGGAAATTCTATGGTTTCCGTTTATGGTGGTCCTACAGGAGCTACTATAGCATATGGTACAGTATCTATTGGATACACGTCTAATTCTTTCAAAGGAACTACTGGCTCTATAAGTACAATAGGAAATTTCGATCAATTATTTGGATTACCTTCGTCGCTTAAGCCACAAATTTACCCGAATCATGCTCTTAGCATTGGTGGGGTTCAGACAATAGGAACTACAGATCCTAATTCTTTATTTACTTCATCCAACAACCAAGTGAGTTCGGTTGGTGCAGCTTCTATGCTAAAGATTCATAGGAATTTAAGTACAACTTACACTACTACTGGTACTGGTACTTATATAGGATCAGCTAAAGGGGTCAATCCTATAAATAACAATTATCCAAACGGATTAGAAATAACTTCATATATACCGAATTCTCATAGTGCATCATCTGTGTCAGGTAATAGATCGGTAGCTTTAGCCATAGGTGCGGCAACTAGTGTTGCTAGCTCTACTGGAGCTAAGCTATACGCTAACACCACAGGTTTCTTTGTTTCTGATACTGGCGAGAGTGTTTCTATAGGTACAGCTCCAGATTACAGTACTGCATTAAATGTATCTGGTGCAGCTGGGGATTCTGCTATTAAAGCTAAAGGAGATGTTACTATTACTGGAAGTATTAATACAACAGGGGCAACCGGGGAAATAAAAGCAGTAGGAATAGTTAGAACCGATGAAGATTTTACAACTGGAACTGACACACCAGGATGGACAGATATTGTTCTAGTAAATAGTGATCTTGCATACTCAATAGGAGGTAACCCATATAAGCCTAATTGTACACTTAACGGAGCTAAAGTATTATCATATAAAGTAATAGGAAAAACAGTCTATTTAAGTTTTAATATAACAAGTACGAACACCAGCGACGCAAACATAGGAGCTTTTTATTTAAAACTACCGACTGCAATAAATCCTGAGGTTGTAAAGAGTATATCTAGATTTATTGGTAACGGATTTTACAATAACCAGGCAAACCCCAGTAATGGTGTTGGAACTAGCAGTCCCTTAGGTAGGAGCGGTATCATCTTAACATTAACATCGGGAAGTGCTATAGGTGGTACTGCGCCAACCAGTAATTACTTTTTATCTATGATTCCCCCCACGTATAATAATTTTGATTGTGCTGGCTCTAATAATGTTACACTAAAAGGAACAATTTATTACGAATTACCTTAATCATGGAGAAAAATAAAGACTGGTTCATAAACGAGTATTCTGAAATACACGATAATCTATCTAAGCTAGAAGTTGAAATAGATGAGCATATTAAAAATAAAATATATCTTTTAGATAAGGGAGAAGTTCTAGAAGAACTTAAGAAAAGAGCTCAGGGAGAAATTGAGAGACTAAATAAAACAAGAGAAAATGAAAGAAGAATCTTTAATCAGTAGAATTTTAAAAAGAAAAGATATAATCTTAGTTGGAATCATAGCTGTTATCCTATTAATGATGCTTAAGGAGTGTAATAACGCTTCTAATCTAAAAAAACAATTAGAGATCCAGGATATGAATTTGGATGCGTTAAACGACACTGTACGACTCCAAAAGAATAAAGAAGGTGAAGACACTTACGTAAGAAAAACACTTCTTGCAACAAGAGATAATCTAGAGAAACTAAATAAGAATCTCGCTGACGAATTAAAAAAAGTTAAAGGACAGGTACTCGTTTTACAAAGCGTTGAGACTGTGATCAAAACAGATACGCAATATGTTAACAATTATCTCACTGTTTACGAGGACGGAAGCTATAGTTTGGATTGGAAATTTGATTCAACATTTTCTGAAAATAACTACAGAAAATTCGCAGGAAATAGCTTCTTTAAAATAGATTCAATAACTCATAAGGTAACTCCTGGAGCTACTAGAATAAATCAGGACGAATTAGGATTCTCATTTATAACTGGAATTAGAGAAAAAGATAAAGCATTGGAGATATTTGTAACACCAAAATATCCAGGAATGAAAATTACTGAGATAGAAGGAGCAATTATAGATCCTCACAAATCTGATGTTCTAAAAAGTATGTTTCCTGATAAGAAATTTTCTTTTGGTCCATACGTAGGAGTTGGTATAGGATCAGGCTATGGAATAAACGGAAGTCCTATTACAGGAGCTATGTTTAATATTGGATTCTCCCTACAGTATTCCTTGTTTAAATTTTAAGGAGATATAATAAGGAATATATAAGGCATGGCTAGTTACACATCAACACAAAGGTTCGTTAAGTTAACAGATTACTTGTTACTGGAGTACGATTATACTACTGCTCCAAACCCTGAACAGTATTATGTTAACACTGGAACTCCTGCTGTTGGCTTTGAAAAAATAATAAATGGATATTTTGATAATTCCGTTCAGATACTAAACAACCCAGCATCAGAAGCAACAACTCATAACGTAAGGGATCTCAGTGTTGTACAAACTGATAAGAATAGATTTGTAACTTTAGATATGGACTACCTTGTCCAGTATCTGGATACAGATCCTAAATTAACATCAGTTTCAAATCTACCTGTGGTATTCCCTTCTAATATAGGTGTTTACTATGACAGTGTAAAATTTCATATTATTTCCGGATATAACTTCGATAATATCGATGGTGTTATACTCCAGGTTAAATTTCAGGAAAGAACAGGTAAAAAAGCAACGGTTTTACAATTAATAATAACTAATGCAGATGTTACATTACCTGTACTAAACCCTAACCCTATTTATTTAGGCGGTGCTTTGTACGATCATTATATAGAGGCTAAGATACCTGCTTTTGCAAATATGGTATACGAGTTTGATATTCTTGCAGGTACACCAGCACAAGCTAACACTTTAAGTGCTAAGATTTCTTCTGATGGTAAAGGATTTTTAAAAGACGCACCCGTAGAGTTTACAGTATTTGAAATAAATCAAACTGTACTTAAGAATGGCTATCAAAATTATATAGCTCAGACAAGATCACAACTTGGTATATTTCCTAGGGACAACTATTCTTCTTTAGCTGCAGTAATACAACAGAACTCATTCTATAATTATCTTGAATATTATCCAACTTGGGACGGTAACTTCCTGGAGGACTTCTTAACAGGGGAAGGAAAAGTTGGTGTAACATATTATGTTGTTAATGAGATAGAGGTAAAAGAACAAGTTGGTTTAACTTATATTACCACTTACAATTTTACAAACACACAAACACAAGATTTTAATGCTCCTTACATATTTAGACCTGTAATAGTAAATCCTTTATCAACATCTTTTGTTGTTAATTACACTATGAGATTAGTAAACAAAACTAATCAGAATCAGATTATCAGGAGATCTTCTTTTAGCTCTTTGGATGTTAATAAATTTGGTAGAGAAAACAACGTAATAACATTAACTACTGGAGCTTATGCTCAGAAGGTTTACAATAAAGTTGTACAAGCGCCTAATATCATATCTCCCGTTGGAGTTAGCCCTACTGTTGCTGCTCCTATAGAGAGAAAGGTACCTGTTTTTTATAAGGATAATAATATATCGGTAACTCAAGAGAATATCACAATAGATAAGGACGGGAACGTGGTATCTGAAACATCATCTCCTTCTTCTGCCACAGTTTATGGACAAGGAAAAGCTAAGATATTAATCGATCCTTTTGATAATTTTTACAAATTCACGGTTTATCTTTTAAGAGATGGAACAACTCTAGAGATATTAGATCTAGGTACATCACTCACTTATTACATGGTCTTTATTGATAATTCTGGACAGGAAGTTAGAATAGAAAATATAAAGAATAAAACTAATATTTCAAATCCTTCAGCTGGTCAAGTTGCTTTTAAATTAGTTGATACAAATTCTAAGAAAGTTTTAGGATTTTCTTCTAGGAGTTTTTATATAATTTCTAGAACACCTGATGGAATAGAGACTAAGTTATATTCGGGAACATGGCAAAATCAAGCAGAATTTTCTGCTAGTGTATCCTCATCAGGAACTACAGGTTCTGCTGGAACTGCTGGAACTGCAGGAACAGGGGGAGTGGCTGCATCAACTACAACAGTTACTGCTACATCAACTACAGGAACAGCAACAACTACTACCGGATCTCAAGTCACATCAAAGGTTCCTTTGACTAGAGTAATTAGACCTATTAGACCTTATGTTTTAGGAAGCAGTTCTATACTCAGTGTTAAACCAACTTCAGAAGTTAACACGACAGGAGGATACGTTAATACAAAGAATTCTAATAATGTAAATGCTTCAAATACTAAATCTAGCACACAATCTAATAACATAGATATTGCATCACTTGCGGATTCTATATCTGGTAAGGAAGCACAGGGATTAAATGTACAGAAGGTAGTTAACTATTATTTCACTCCAGGAGCACCTGGAGCGGTTTTATTTAAAGGTATAAAACCTAGTGAATTCTTAACTTCAGCTTTACAAGTACATCCTAAATTAGAGAATGGTTCATTTGATCCAATTTACATACAATATTGTAATGCTTTAGATTTTCCAATAACTAATGATCCTACTGCAGCAGCAAATAAGGGAAAAGGAAAATAATACAAAGTAGATGATTTTAAATGCTAGGCAGAATGGTTTTATCTTTAACTTCCCGAAGTCTTTTATTTCGGATGAAGTAATAGCCAAATATGAGGGATACATTAAAAGAATGCCTATCCCTTACGACACAGTTAACGATTTCATTAACGCTACTATACAGCAGGTAAACTTTCCTACTCTTAGAACTATTGATACTACGGAGCAAATAAGACCTGGCGGTTTTAAGCAAAGTTACAAAAGTGCAACAACGCTGCAAAACTTAATTCAAAGAGATTTCACAGTTACTTTTAAGCTAGGAGAGGGGTTTATTAATTATTGGGTTATTTACGAGAACATGGTTAAGTTCCTGGACTTTCAGAATCCCGAACAATATCTTCCAGATTTTAGACTTCTGCTATTGGATAACGAAGGTATTATTATGGCTAGTGTTATCTTACAACAACCAATATTTACTTCTCTGTCGGAGATTCAATTAAACTATGCCTCTTCAACCCCACAATTCTCGACATTCAGTGTGGGCTTTAAATGTAATTACGTAAACCTAAAACTAGAAATTGGATAATATAATCGGAATAGATTTCTCATTAAATAGTCCTGGATTTTGTATACTAACAGAAACGGACTGTAAATGGATAAGCCTACATAGAACAACTAACATCATAGATAAGATGTTAAAAAAAGACGGATCACCTTTTAAAGTCTTAGGTGATAATGGTACAGTTAGTATTAATATCATACAGAAAAAAGAATTCACGGGAGAGTACCATGATAAGGAAAGACAGAAGATATTAAATGCAATATACTTTTCAGAAATTGCATTGGATTTATTAGATCCGTATCTTAACCAAAATTCTATAGTTGGTATGGAGGGTTTATCTTTTGGATCTAGCGGTAATTCATTAATAGATATTTCTATGACTACAGCACTTATTAGAGCTGGTGTAGTTAAAAGAATAAATCCCGATAATTTCTATGTGATTTCACCAACAACTCTTAAGAAGTTTGCAGTTAAAGGAAATGCTAAAAAGGACGAACTATATAATGCCTTATTGGAGAAAAAATCAGGGGATGAAAGAATCAAGCCTCTTTTGAAGATACTAAGTGAATATAAAGACACATGGATAAAAGGAGCAGGTAAGGTGGAAAACCCATGCTCAGATATAATTGATGCAACCTGGATTTGTTTTTTTCTAGATGAAAATTTAGAGAAACTTTTGACAGGCAGCAAGATATAACTATTAATTAAAAACAAATTAGAAAAATTATGGAAAATTACGGAGAAAATCAGGATTTCGACATCTTTAACTTAGATAACGAAGCATTTGTTAAACAGGAAGTAAAAAAGGACGAGGACGAGTTTTTATACAAACCTTATCCAGAACTAGGAAAAGACGGTGTTTATAAATCTCTAGTGAGATTTTTACCTAACATCACTAATCCGAAAAAATCTAAGGTCCACCAATATTATGTTTGGTTAAAGGATCCAGTAGACGGAGCTAATCACAAAGCTATTTGCCCTTCTACTGTTGGAAAAAAATCAATTCTTAAAGACATCTTTTGGAAGCTTAAGAATTCAGCTTCTGCTAAAGACCAGGAGCTTGCTAAATCATTCTCAAGAAAAGAAGATTTTTATTCTTTAATTCAAGTAGTTAAAGATGCAAATCGCCCTGATCTAGAAGGAAAAATTTTAATATTCAAGTTTGGTAGAAAGGTTAACGATATGATCGAACAACAAATCAAACCTGAATTCGGTAACCCATCTAACCCATATGATTTATTCGAAGGTAAAAACTTTGGATTACATGTAAGAAAAGTTGGAGAATGGAACAACTACGACCTTTGCCAATTCGTTGGCGATAAAATGTCTTTGCTTGTTGAAGGAAATCCTGTTGAAAAAACAGAGGAAGGAAGAGACTCAGTTATGGCATATTTAAAGACAGGTCCTTTGGATCTTGATAAATTTGATTATAGTGATTGGTCAAGTGAAGAAAACGAAAAAATCATGAGAATCATTAGAAACACTATTCCAGATGGAAGATTGGTTGCTGAGATTATCGGAGGAAGCGCAGATTCTAAGCCATCTTCACCATCTGCATCTGCTGATTCATTCTTTGAAGAAGCAAACGAAAGAAGCTCAACCTCAACTTTTGAAGAGGAAGAAGCTCCTGCTGATAAACCAGCTAAAACACCAACTAAAAAAGCTAGTCCTTCTCTAGACGATTTATATAACGATCTATAATATAATAAAAATGGATCGATATGGAATCAAAGACTGTAAGCAACCTATCTGTAGATAGAGTTAAAGGAATAGTTTCCTCAGCTTTGCTTAAGTTTTTTGGGAGTGACTCACAGAGATTAAAAATCTATCAAGGGGGCAACAGATTAAACTTCTGTTGCCCTTATTGTGGTGATTCAACTGACGCAAAGAAAAAAAGAGGTAACTTATATACTGATACTCTTACCTATAAATGTTATAATGGTGGATGCGGGATATTTAAAAATCTAAATCAATTTACTCGTGATTTCGAAATACAATCTCTTCTTTCAAGTGATGAGATTGCAGAGATTGCAGAGATATCTAGAAATTCCACTATAAGGAAAAAAATAAGAAATTCCTTAGACTACTTCTTTTCGGAAAACTACAAGGATATTCTGGTTAGCAGAGATTATCTGAAACATAAATTAAATCTTAAAGAGGTTACTGGAACTTTCGCTGAAAAATGGATTCTAGAAAGAAATCATGTACCCGATGCTAAATTTTTGTGGGATCCTAATAGGAAGAACCTTTATCTTTTAAATCTTTCGGGAGATGATACAAAAGTAATCGGATTACAGGTAAGACCTATAGTAAAGAAAAACGGAGGTAGCAAATATTACACTTACAAACTAAGTGGAATATACAAGAACCTATTAAAGGAGACTAATCCCGAAATAATACTTAAAGCTGAAGAGGTTGATCCTATATCTAGTGTATTTGGATTCTCTACTGTGGATCTTGATTCTATGATCACTGTTTTCGAAGGACCTATGGATGCTTGGCTTTGTCCTAACTCAATAGCTCTTTGCTCTATCAATAATCCTTTCCCTTTTGATGTCACTAATAAAAGATGGATGCTGGACGGAGATGGAATAGGAAGACAAAAATCAAGAGAGTTTTTAGAAAATGATGAACAGGTATTTTTATGGGGTAAATTCATAAAAGATTGTGATTTACCAGAAAGGGATAAATGGGATCTAAATGATATAGTTAACTATGTTAAATCCACAGGAAAGAAGATCAAAAGACTTGATAATTATTTCTCTGCTGATAAATGGGATATTATAGATATATGAAAGCTAAAGTTAACAATGGTAAATTTAAATTTCCGGTAGAGATTAAAGGAGAAATAGAACTACCCGATTTGGATATTTCTGAAAATTTTTCTAATTCTGTAGTAAAAGATAAGATAGATTCAAAAGTTAAAGAAATTTGTAAAATAAAGAAGAAAAAATGTCGGAGCAACAACCTAATGTAGAGAAAAAAGATTTCGATAAGGGATTCCAAATAGAAAGAGAAGAATGGACGGAAAAAATTAGAGAGCTTTCTATTAGAATGAAAAATATTAGAGAGCTGGCTGATGTCCAGGTCGATCTTTATTATAATAGACAGATACTATTAGAATACTCTTCTAAGTTAGGACAGGTAATGAGCAAGCTTAACGCTAAATTCAGAAAAGATAAGTCTAGCAGATTAAAATACTATTCTGAAATGTCTCAAGTAAAATACGGAGCTAATGAAAAAACCCCTCTAATTGAAGGGGATCTTTCTGAATTAAAAGAAAGAATGGATCTTGTAAATGAACATATATCTTTCCTCAACGAGACAATGAAGACCATTGATTTTATGCTTTATGGGGTAAAAGACAGAATAAAGTTACAGGAATTTTTATCAGGCAATACTTCCAATTAGATTCTACATTTTATTCCATATAAAAAATATATTAGAACAAGGGCTTGAACCTATTATAATTAAATATAAAGATAATCTTATTGAAGCTGATTCGTTTGAAATTGAAAAAAATATGATAGAATTAATAGGTAGAAAAGATTTATCTAGAGGTCCTTTAAGGAATTTAAGCAACGGGGGAGAAGGAAATGGCGAAAGAAAATTTACAGATGAACACAGGAAGAATATAAGTATTTCAAAAAAAGGAATAGTTACTGAAAAAATTAGAGAAAATCTTAAAGGAATACATAAAAGAATGCTGGGAAATCAAAGAACCCTTGGTTTTAAATTTTCAGAGGAGAGTAAAAAAAAATTGGTGGAATCTCATTATAAGCCTGTTTTTCAGATAGGATTAGATGGTGAAATATTAAATGAGTTTCCCTCTATAAAAGATGCTGAGTCTTACATTGGGGTATCAATTAAAAAAGTACTTAGAGGTGGCGGAAAAACTGCTGGGGGATTTCTCTGGAAGTATAAAAATAATTACTAGTAATGTTAAAATTTGTAGTATGTGAAGATAAAAATTGGTTAAGCCTTATAGATTACGATGAGGAGTTTGAGAGAAAACAAATTGAGATATCATTAACTAGAAAAATACATAATCACTTTTTCCATCCATTGGTTAAGAAAAAACATTGGGATGGGGCAATATGCTTTGTTGATAAAAGACTTCCTATATGGAGAGTTCCTATCGGATTATGGTCTGAGATTTATCATATATGTCAAAAATATAAAATAGAAATTCAGATAGACGGATTAGGACAAATAATAGACAACGAATTTACACTAGAGTCTTATACTGAATGGTGTAATGAATTTTTTAAAGACGGAGTTGGCGGCGATCCTAATAAAATGCCAAGAGATTATCAAATAGAAACTGCTTGGAAGATTATCAAGTTTAAACTATCAGTTTCAGAGGTGGCAACAAGTTCAGGAAAGACCCTTATAGCTTTTATGGTAATGGCTTATCTTAAAGAGGTACTAAAGGTTAAAAAATTCTTGATGGTTGTGCCTAACACTAACTTAGTTATTCAAGGATCTGAGGATTTTGAAGAGTATGGATTAGAAAAATTAGAAGACTGTGAGATTCAACAAATTCATGGTGCAAATAAGAAGAAAATTCCAGGGGGATTAATGATAGGTACTTATCAATCACTTGTTAAAATGGATCCTGATTTTTTCGATGATGTTGAGGCAGTATTTGTGGATGAGTGTCACCAAGCCCAAAGTGCATCTATTAAAAAGGTAGTTGCATTATGTAAAGACTCTAAATGGAGATTTGGTTTATCCGGAACATTAGCTAATAAAAATACAGCGGAGTATTTAACTATTCAGCAATTCTTAGGACCCTTGATTATGGAGATATCTCCTAAATTCCTATTTGATAATAATTATGCTACACCAGTTTCAATTAAGATAGTTAAAATGGACTGGATGGATCCAGAGGTTAAAGAAAAACTATCTAAGCTTAAGGAGGAAAAAAACGAGATGGAAGGTAATGAGCTTTTTAATCTCGAAAGAAAACTTGTTGTTAATTCTGATAAGAGACTTAATTATATTATCAACTTTGTTCTTAAGACATCTAAAAATTCGTTAATACTTTTCCAGTCTGTGGGAGAAGGGTACGGCAAAAGAATATACGAGGGTATTCGTGACAGATCTAGCGATAGGGAGGTTTATTATATAGACGGGGATACTGATCCTGACAAGAGAGATATTTTTACAAAAAAAATGGAAGAGGGTATTAATAAAATAATGGTAGCTTCTTTTGGTACTATGTCTACTGGTATTTCAGTTAAGAACATACATAATATATTTCTTACCGAATCATACAAATCTGAGGTTTTAATTAAACAAAGTCTAGGAAGGGGCATGAGACTATATGATGGCAAGGAGAAAGTAAATATTATAGATTTTGTAGATGACTTCAGTTGGGAAGGCAAGGATAATTATTTAATGAAGCATTCCAAGGAAAGAATAGAAATTTATAAAAAAGAACAATTCGAGTACAAGATATATGAGATCAAAATTTAGATTTTGGATATATAAAAGGAAAGAAAAGAATCTCGATGAAAAATATTAAAGATTACGAAAGATTTTGTCTTAATGAAGCGGAAGAAATAATGTGGTCTAGGCATCTTGGAAACAATGCCAATAGTTACGAGGATAGAGCTAAAAATTATTATAATTTGTCTAGCAACCCAAGTATACTTTCTAAAGCACAGAATTTCTTCCAGAAAATGGAGGATAGAATTAACAATATGGCTAGAGTAGGTAAAGGACTTGCTCAACAAAATAGATCTGGTAGAACTGGTGATTTAGATACTGGATACGAAAATCTATTTGGGCTTGTTTCTGTTGTTCCTAGCGTTCTTAAAAGAGTATTTGGACCAACTAAGTTTGAGGTAGCTAAAAGTGCACCAGCAAATGATAGCGAGGTCAATCTTGAATTCATGAGACACACTAATGAGGATTTTGCTAAGAGTGAACTTCCTAATATTAGATCAGAAAAACAATTAGAAGACAATATCGCTGACCTTTATCAAAAAGGTGAAGTTAAAAAAGGTGAAGTACCTGTTCTTGATGATATAGCAATGAATAGAATCAATCTATATTACACGAGGCAAGAAACGCCAAACCAGCCAATATTCCAACCAAATAATCTATAAAAATGAAAAAATTCTCTTCAATAGTAGAAAAGAAAAAACAAGAATTACACGAAAATCAAGTAATCAACGAGAGAAATCTTTATCTCGACTTTGCAAAGAAATACCATAAAAAACAGGGTGTATCTGGACCTTTCGATAAAAAATTCCAAGGTGATAAAAAAGCTCAGGAAGAATATATGGAAGGCCTAGGTAAAGCTTGGGCAGAGCACAAGGAAAAGAAAGGTATCAAAAATAAGTCTGAAAAGGGTAAGTTCGATTTTGCTAAGAAAAAAATGAACGAATCTAAGGCTTTTGATATGGCTAAGCAAATGATAGGTGACGGTGGAGATCCTAACTATCACTTCGTTACAATGTGTGACGACTATCTTTTTGAAAAAGATGGAGAAATGATAAGATACAGCAAAGATATGATGTCTGCGCCGCTTAAAATCAAAACTACACCTACTTTAGGAGCTTATACATTCGGGCCTTTTATGAATATTGAAGAATCTAAAATGTTTGCTGCTAGCATAGAGCTAGACGAGATCAATGGACCTAGAATGGTTACTATTGAGGACAGAAAAACAGGTGAGGTTTTCAGTAAGTATTTAACTTGCAAACTTCAACCAGTTTGGGATGAGCACGAAGAGGAAAGCTTTGAATCTATGGAAGATTCAGATGATGAAGAATTTGAAGATCCTAGTGCAGAATACACATACGGTGAAGAGACTGAAGACGAAGAAACAGAAGACGGAGAGGAAGAATAAAAAATGCTAACCCATTCACAAAGTCAAGCACTCTATCCTGTACTACAACACTACACAGGAACTAAGATAGTTTCTATCTCTGATAGAGGAGATGAACTTATCTTTAGCAATTCTTGGGGTCAATCAGGATTATTAGTTGAAGATAATAATGGGGATTGGGAAATAATAATAGGACAGGAATTAGTTGATCGGATTGAAAAAGATGTCTTTGAAGCTTTAGTTAAGCCTAGAGTAAAAAGCAACATTGAGGAATATATTAAGATTTTAGAACATTTAACTAATGATTCAAATGTAAGTTACAGATCTAAAGTTTTAGTTTCTCAGATACTTGGTATACTAGAAGAATTTATTTTAAATTCTAATTTTTTACCCAAGAAAGAAATAAAGTTTGGGCCTTTTTGGATTTTTAACTATAAAGGAAATAAGTTTATAAACTCATTAAATTAAAATGTCAGGAATAAAACACTTATCGGACATCTTTCAAGATAAAGGAAAAAGCTTCATAGAAAAGCTTTTTGGTAAAGAATTGACCGTAACGGAAAATCTTGATGGATCCACTTTCTCTTTTGAGAGAGATTTTACTGGAAATAATATTTCATTTTATAAGAAGGATCAAGAAAATCCTATTACTAAAGTCGATAGGATATTAATGTCTTATTACGAAAAGCCTATAAATTATATAGACTCTTTGCCAGAATCTACTAAAGAAGAAATCCCTAAAGGATGGAGATTTGGTATGACATATTTTCCTAATACTAAACCTGTCAGAATAGAATATGAAAGAGTCCCTAAAAATCATTTAATATTAACACACATACTTATTAGGGATGAATTTGGCGAAACTGAAAGAACAGTACAGGATAAAGATGAACTTGACAAATGGGCAGATAAGATTGGTGTTGAAAGAGCGCCAATTATTTTTCAAGGAAAACTGAGCGAGGATCAGAAATTATCAATAATGGATTTTATTTCTACTCCTTTAATGGATCTGAGAAATAGATTTAAAACTGAGAGTTTCTCTAAATATCTTATATCTATTTTAAACCCAGAAATAGTTAAAACAACATTAGGTAAGGATCTTCACGGGGAAATTGATTCCTTAGTTTTTAAATTTTCTGACGAAGGAAAAGATGAGACAATTCTTGCTAAGATGGTAGATCCTGTTTTCTATGAAATATCAAAAGATAGAAAAGCAACAAGATCATCTCATTTCCCAAGTGACATATATTCTTTATGTTTAATAGATGTAATGAACTTCATACTCGAAAAAGGAGTAGAATCTTTTGATGCTAAAGGAATAGAGCCAGAGGAGAGATACATTAATTTTGTATTCTCCGTATTTAAGAACTTTATCTACGAAGAGGGTGAAAGATATCTCGGAGTAGACTTTGACAAACCTGAGTATTTAAAATCTGAAGAATTTGCACTAAATAAGGATTTAATACAGGATACTGAGGTTATTTCTTATTTAGATAAAGATGACTCATATATTGATATTCTACAAATGATTCTTAATTCATTTAGAAAGTTTAAAAGAAAGCCTCATGGATTTTTTACCTCTGGGTTAATAAATCAATTTAACCAACTAGTAGAAGAAATAGCTTCTTATATAAATGCTAAAAGAAAAGAAAGAATAGAGGAATCATTAGGTATGCCTACTTTTGTTTGGTTTAAAAAAGCAGGATCTAGATTCAATGTAGAATATGAAGAAGAACCTGAGGCTGTAGAGGAAAAATTATTATCTGATCATACTGATATGATCTTAGAATCTGAAAATTCGGATAAAGAATCAGAGGAGGATACTTCAGAATTCTTTTCTTTTAAGGATTTTAAAAAAGTAGTTTCTACAAATAAAGAGAAAAAGAAGATTAAGATATTGAATGAATCTAACGGTAAGGTCAATGTTATAATTGGGAAATTTCAGCCTTTTAATAATGGACACTTAAAGATGTGTTCTAGAGTTAAAAAAGAAAACGATCTTCCAGTATTTTTATGTGTGGTTCACCCAGGAGGCGATCCTAATAATAAATTCCCTTTCTCTGACGAGCTTGTTAGAAAAGCAATAGGATCTCTAGTTTCTGAAAATGATAAGATGTTTGCAGGATTCGAAATAGTTCCTAGTAATTTATTAGAAGATGCTATTAATACAGTTTCTAAGGTGGCAAACCCAGCATCTATTTGTATAGGTGAGAATGATTTCGAAAATATGCTACTCCAAAGAGAATGGGTTAGAAATAAATATGATCTTAACGGTGGAGACATAGAGATATTTAAAACACCAGCATGGTCTGATAATAATACAGTAAGAGATTATATTAGAAATGGTGATTTTCAAGAATTCAAAAGTAAAGTTCCTAAATCTATTGCAGTATTGTTTAATGAATTCAATAGAGAAATTCAAGAACTCGAAAACCCTAATGAAGATATATAAATAAAAAATAGAAATGAGAAGAATCCTCGGATGGAGCGAGTTTAAATTATTTGAACAAGTTTATTTAGATAAAGACGAGCCAAAAGGAAATAGTATATCGGAAGATGCTTTTAAAAAAATGAGGCTTTGTTGCTTCGATATTATGGGTAAATATCCATTCTTCAGAAAACTTCTTTCCGATTTAGTAATCAGAGAAAATCGAAATTTGCCATATAAGACGATGGCAACAGATGGTGTTAGCATACACTATGATCCAGGGTTTGTTTTAGCAAAAACCGAGGGCGAAATTATATTCGTTATATGCCACGAGATAATGCACAACGTATTATTTCACTTTGCTAGAAAAATGCCAGATCCTCAATTATGGAACGTAGCAGCAGATTACGCTTTAAATCAATTATTAGAAGGTGTAGGAACAATGCCTAAAGAAGCTCTTTATCCTGGGTGCGGATACCATCCTGATGATAAGAAATTCGTTAATCTATCGTCTGAACAAATTTATGAATGGCTAGTTAAGTCTGGTGCTAAACCACCAGATGAACCTGATGGAGGGGGAGAAGGGGATTCTCCCGATTCTGAAATTGTTATTGGTGATGTAATTAGAGATACTAAAACAAATACATATGGTGTTGTAAGATCTATTGATCCATCTACTGGAGAAATTGATTTCGATCCTATATCAGAATCTGATGTAACTAAATATTTAAAATAAATGAAAGCTAAAATTACAGAGGTTAAGAAAATAGTTAGATCTCAAAAAGGACCTGGCTCTGGAGAATCTACTAAGCCACCTAAAAATACAGAGGGATGGGACGAAGAAGAAGACGAGCCGGGTAATGAAGAGGGTGGAGAAGAAAATGATCCTAACGGGGATTCTAAACCAGGAAAACCCGGCAAAGATTCAGGTAGTGGAAGAGGTAATGAATTTGAAGAAGTTGATCCTAAAGAACCTGGAGCATCCTATGAAGTTACCCCATGGAAACAGCCATCTGGGCATACTGTAATAGGTGAAGTATATCCTACCGGATCTCTTGGAGACGGAGAGCCAGGTGACAAAGATCCTGATGCAAAAAAAGATCAATGGAAAGCTGCTACAACTGCCGCAGAATCTCAATCGAGAGGTAATATACCTGGTGGTATCAGAGCTGCTTTACAGAGAATGAGAACCGCTGTAGTAGATTGGAGAAAAGAATTGGAAGTTTTTATAGATGATGCTATTTCTAAAAGTAAATATACTCTTCCTTCCAGAAGATTCCTAGGTGGAGGTAAAGCACAATACGGTTACAAAAGATACAAAGAAGATTTCGAATGTGTAGTGGTTGCTATAGATACATCTGGATCTATATCGGATAAGATGGTTGCTCAATTCTTAGGAGAAGCTAAAGCAATAGTTGATGCCTATTCGCCACAGGATCTTTATGTTATATTCTGTCACACTGATATCTATAGAGTAGATCATATACAACCAGGTGATCCTATAGATGTAGGAAAGCTTCAAAGTGGAGGTACCGAATTTTATCCTCCATTTGAATGGACGGAAGAAAATTTATTAGATAAAGGAATAGTACCTTCAGTATTTATTTATTTTACTGATGGCGAAGCTACTTTCCCTAATGCTTCTCAATATGGTATAGGTGAGTACGAAGATAAATGTATATGGGTTCTTCTTACGTTTAATGGACAACCATTCAGTAACGATATTCCATTTGGTAATAGAATAGATATTACTTTACCCAATAAAGAAGTCACATCCATTTAGGATATATAAAGAGAAAATAAAAATAAAAAAATGAAACGTATTTACAATTTTAATGAGTTTGTTAACGAAGGATACCTTGAAAGAATTGGCTCAAAGATTTCTGGATGGATGCAATCTTTAAAAACAGCAATAAAAGACGGATTAGTAAGACTAATACCTTCTGGAGCTAAAGCTGGTAAACCTATGGCTGTTGCATTCGACCCTGATAAAGGATCTATCGAGCAACAACTTTTAGATTTCTTTGCTGGTACTCCATATGCAGAGATGGCAAACGAGGCTCAAGTTCCTTTAACTTATCCAAAAAGTGAAGACGTTCTTGACGTTAAAGAGCCGGAACTTAAGAAGATGATTAAAACTCGTCTTAAAGCAGTATTAAAAGCTGGCGAGGAAGGAAACAATCAAGGTGTATTAGACGTTAAGCCTATTTTTATTTTCGGAGCACCTGGTATTGGTAAAACCCAAATCGTTGCTCAAGTATGTGACGAACTAGGGAAAGAAATGTACGGTAAGCCACTAAACTTAGCTTTCGTAGATGGTGAATTTGCAGAACCAGTTGACTTTGCAGGTGTACCTTCAGTGGTAGACGTTTCAAGTCCTTCAGAAGAAGATCCTTACGGAAGAGGTATTACAAGATCTAACGTATCTGTAAACCTTTTACCTAATGATAATGGTAAAGATAATATGGGTGGAATTCTTTTTATCGATGAGTTAAATCGTATGCCTCAAGAGGTTATTAAAGTTTTCATGAAACTTGCACAAAGTAGAAGACTTGGACAAACATATCAAATTCCAAGCAAATGGTATATCGTTGCTGCTGGTAACAGAGCGGAAGATGACCCAAGAGAAGTTAAAGCAATGGGTACAGCTCTTAGAGATCGTTTCTCTGTTGTTAATTTTGTACCTACCGTTGCTGGCCTAAGAAAATTCATCGAAGGTGGCAGATTAAAAAATATTGTTATTCCTGAGTTATTAGACTTCTTAGAATTTCAACAAGAATATTTCCATAACCTTGATCCTGCTAAGCAAATGATTAAATATCCAACTCCTAGAGCTTGGACAGATGCTGCAATGGGATTAAGAAGAGTTATGGATGAACTTGCTTCTGAGGGTGTAACCGAATTATCAGATAGAGATATTATTAGTGCATTTCAAGTAGAAGTTGGATATGATGCTGCTGCAGCATTTTTAGACTTCTATAAAATTGCAAAAGAAATTCCTGTTAAAGATTTGATGCTTCCGTTCACTAACCCAGAAAGAGCACCTCTTCCTGACGATAAGAAAGATCCTAAGTCTGGAAGACCAAGAGCTGATTATGCACACGCATTACTTTCTGCTATTATTAGAAAAAGTAAAGACACCGAATTAACAGCTACTGAAGTATGTAACTTTGCTAACTACTTACAAAGAGTTAATTCTCCAGAATGGGGTAACGCTGCTATCTCTAACTTATTTAAAGAGCATGCTTACTTGAAAAAAGATGCTAAAGCAATCCAATGTATAGCTCCTCTAGCTGATAAATGGGGATCAGAGCTTGGAACGGAATTTTAATTAATGAAAAAATTCAGTGAAATTAAGGAAGGTCATACCTCAAAGTATGACCTTTCTAATAGTAAAAGACTATTAGAAGAAGCCAGAGACAGGATTAATTCCGTTAGGGAAGAGTTTTCTGCAATGGAGGATACTGATGTAACTGAATTAGAGGAAGCATGGAATCTTATAGATAAATACTATGGTAACGTAGTTAGAGGAGAGATATTTAAAAGGAGGAAAAAGAACCAATACATACCTAACACATCCGCTAAAATTCCAGAGAGAGGTTTTTAATTAAGATATATAAAATATGAAACATATTAAATTATTTGAGCAATTTCTAAACGAAGATGGATACGGTAGAGATTTTTTCGTAAAGAAGAAAGAAGGTAAATTGTCACAATATTTCTTCAAGATAGAGGGTGAAGAGGATGAACTAGGATTTGTAGTTAACCTTGGTAAGCTTTCTAGGAATATAACCATCGAATCCGCTGAAAACAGTTATGCAGTTCTTTCTGTAGAGCCTATTAGAGAGTCTGTAATGGACGATTATTTAGTTAAAGACTCTGACTTTAAGTCTAGAGAAGATGATGTGTTTATACTTACTAAATCCGAGCTTATGAGATTCTATAAGATCGCAGGAGAGTGTATTAAAGATTATTTACAATCTAATCCTAAGGTTTCTATTATTTATGATGAGATGCCTTTAAATATAGATATGGATTTTGAAGAGTACATGGAGAAAGCTAAATCTTTAATGGATGAATGGAGCTACGATAAGTGGAGTATCCAAGAAGGTCCGGAGAGCAAAATAGTAATCTATTCTAGAAGAGATCATGATTAATAAGATTCTTTCATATAACGAATTTATTACGGAATCAAGAATACCTATAGCTTGGGCTAAACCTTCTCAAGTAACAACTAAGGTTCTTTCTTTCATAGCAGAGAAAGAAAAGGTTACAAAGAAAGAATTAATGGAATTTCTTGATAGTATACCTGAGGATGACTCTGGGAGAAAACCAACTATGGCTTGGGTTAGAAATCAGAAGAAGTATATCCAATACAAAGTTCAAGAGGATTCAGCAAATTATTTTTCTTTGACTACTTTAGGAAGGAGAGTTTTAAAATCCTTCAAAATCAATGAAACAAACTAGGGTTTCATCTCTATGATATAGAAAATATATCAACATGGAAAATTACGAAAAAATTAAAGAATTGGTAGCAAGCATGGAAAAAGACATGGAAGCTTTCTACGTAAAAGGTAACAAGTCTGCAGGAACTCGCGTTCGTACAGCTTGTCAAGATCTTAAAAAATTAGCTCAAGATTTAAGAGTTAATGTACAAGAAACTAAAAACACTAAAGCCTAATTACAATGGGATATTACATTTGTAAGGTAAGCTTTTTCACTGGTGAGGTTTCTAAAAGTACAGGAAAAGCAAAAGCATCAAGGTCTGAAATCTTAGTAGAAGCGGAAGCTGTTACTGAAGCTGAAACAAGATTGCATGCCCATCTTGCTGGAGATAATTCAACTGCTCATTTAGATTTCGAAGTTACTTCTGTAGCTCAATCTAAAATTGAATCAGTGGTTCATATCAAAGGATAAGATAAACTATTAATTAGAAACTCCTGATGGATATATAATCTATCAGGAGTTTTTTGTATACCCTGGTTTAAAGACAAAATGAAAAAGAAAAAATCTTACGAGACTGGCTCTTACACACCACCAACATCTCCTGTTAAAATACCAAAGGGGGGTAAGGGGTTTGATGTGATTAAAAAATCTATGTCAGAAGAGGAAGCACCAGAAACTGGTGCATATGAACCACCAGTTTCCCCTGTTAAAATACCTAAAGGTGATACTGGCTTTAATACAGTAAAGAATGGATACAGAAGATTCATTTGGTCTTGGAAAGAATATATAGGCAAAAAGCCAAAATTCCCTAAAACATAATATGCCATCAGTATCTAAAACACAACAGAGATTAATGGGTCAGGCTCACGGAGTACGTAAGTGGATGGACACTAACGGAAAAGAGGGGTTAGATCCTAAAGATATTAAATCAGCTTATAGAGAAACTATTGTTGATATAGCAAAAAGTATGAAGAAGAAAGCTTTAAAAGATTTTGCTAGTACAGAACATAAAGGATTACCAGAAGAAATTGAGGAAGGATTAGGGGATAAAGGAAATCCTGGAGAAGTACCCGCAATATATCCTTATCTTAAGCCTGAGTCTAATAAACAAAAGAAAAGAACATTAGCATCGAAGATGCAAAATCTATCAGATTATAGAGAATTTATATCAACTAAAAAATAATTATTATGGAAGAAAAACTAGACGAAGATTGCGGATGTGGGGGAACCACAGATAGCATTAGAAGTTTTACCAATGCTTCTGCATCTAGATATGATCAGGATCCTTTAGTGGGAATAAGAGTAAACTTGGTAGACGGAAGATCTGGTAAGGTCGATGATTCTATTAGAAATAATACTGGTGAAGTTATTGGGTATGTAATAGAGGGAGATAGGGGAACATATAGAGTATTTAAAAATAAAATTGCTGGACCTATTAGTGAAGGAGAAGGTGCAATGGCTTCTTTAACAGCTACACCGGGGATGGGAAATGTTATACCTCCTGGACCAGGGAGAACAGGATCGGGTGATCAATTTCCTTCATTAGAAGTTGGTACACCGGCTGCTAGAAAGAAAAAGAAGAAGAAAGATAACAACCCTACAGATACTTCTTTAATGGACTTTAAAACGTTCCTTAGCAGAGGCAAGGGTAACCAATAAGAATCGTTTTCTTATTAATTCTAAAAATTTTACAAAATCTAATTAAACTTCTGTGGAAATTTCTTAATTTAGCTTTGTGCAAAAATTAAATATAATACAAGAAGAATACAAAGATGATCCTTGGAAGGTTCTAGTCTGTTGTATATTATTAAATCAGACCAACAACCGTCAGGTTAGACCTCTGATCTCACATTTCTTTAAAACGTGGCCTAATCCAGCATCTATTATTAGAGAAAATCCTATTAATATAAGTGCATTCATTAAGAGTACTGGATTTCAAAATATAAAGGCTCACAGGATTAGGGAATTCTCTATAGCATGGGAGATAGGTATAAGAGATCCTAAGAAATTCCCAGGAGTAGGAGAATACGGTAGAGAAGCATGGAGAATATTTGTAGAAGAAGATCTGGATTTTACGCCGAAGGATAAGAAGCTAAAAATGTATTTGGATTGTATGTAGAATATATACTACATGAATCATTTACTAAGGTTTGAAAATTACAAACCAATATACGAGAAAATCCAGCCAATCACAGCTAATTGGTTTATAATTGATAGTGAGGGTTCTTTTGAGAAGAAAGAACAATCAGGTTTTTTCGTATTTAATCGTGTTGGTACTTTCTCGATAATCTATAATAAAAAAGCTTCTGATTCGGAAGAGGCAAGAATAGATTTTTATACATCCAAAGAAAATTCTAAGGACAAAAAAACAATCTGTGAATGTAAGATACTAACAAAAAGTGGAGAAGAAAGAACTGTTAGGAGGTTTACTGATATTACCCCAGACAATATTTGGGAGATCGTCACATCATTCTTTGATTATTGTGATTTAGAGAAATCTGAAAAAGAGGTAACTGATAGATTCTTATTAGGATTTTCTAAAAGTTTAAAAGAGGTTCTAAAATACGAAAGCAGTGATCAGTTACCCTCAGCATTTAAAACATTCTATAAATTCATTTCTGAATGGGCTAAGAAATCTGATACTAAGATAGAGATTAAAGCTACTAACAACAACTACGAACTTTTAGAATTAATTAGGAAATTCATGGACAACTTCAAAAAAGTCTAAGCTGATTCTCTCTTTTTTAATTGTGACAGGAAATCCTTCCAAACAACTAATCCTTCTTTAATTCCTGCTTTAGGGAATTTGTGAAATTCTGCACGGTGCGACATTATATAAGAAGCTATTATTGCATCTTTAAGTTCTATTTCTTTCTTATCTAACATCTCCTGTAATCTTCTTACAGATTTTAATGCTTCCTCTCTATTAGAAAACCTTAATCCTCTTGGATATTTTGAATCATTGGAGAAAGGTTTAATGTCATTAAGATAAACCTGTTCGAAAAGTTTAAAGGTTAGAATTTTTTTCACATAGTATATATTCTTTACCTAAATAAATCGAAACCTCTTAGTTGTATTAGTGTAAGATAAGAGTATGATTATTGATATAGAAAATTCAGGTACATCTTTAGTTGTCTCCCATTATACAGAGGAAGGGGACGTAAATTTGTTAAAACTACAAGTTCCTAAAGCGCTTCAATTCGTCTGGCAAAAAACATCTGCTAGCGATAGATCGAAAGATTCAGAATGGACAACATGGGACGGATTTCCTGTTAAAAAATCTTCTACATATAAGTTTGATAAGTATAGAGTAGTAGAAATTTTAGAAGCACTAGATCCTGAATTAACCAAGCCTCTTTGGGATTACCAGACGCCTAAAAAATACTTCGTCGATATTGAGGTGGAGATGACAGATAACAGAGCAGATTCATTAGACACAGAGAATTCTAAGAATAGAATTCTTTCCATAGGAATGGCTTCTTCTCAAGGTAAGGTTCTTGTTATAGGTCTGGAGGATATGAGTCCTGATAGGATATTAAAGATCGAGAAAAGGATTAATGATCATTTTGAAGGACAAAATGGGGATTGGACTTTTAATTACAGAAAGTTTGAAAGTGAGTTTGATATGCTCTACACTTTTCTTTCTAAATTAGTTCCTAAGATGCCTTTGATAACTGGGTGGAATTGGTTTGGTTATGACTGGCCTTATATTATAAACAGAGCTAAGAGATTAGGTATAGATCCTAAGATTGCTTCACCTAGTGGGGTACTTATAGGAAAGCATCAAATACCTATGCACGTTTTAATGGTCGATTACCTTGACATTTATAAGAAGTGGGATAGGGTAGTAAAAATCAGAGAGTCTAACTCATTAGATTATGTTTCCAATCAAGCTATAGGGATTAAAAAGATTGCTTATAATGGAACATTAAAAGATTTATACGAGTCAGACTTTGAAACGTTCATATTTTATAACGCAGTTGACTGTGCTCTTGTACACTATATAGATAAAAGACTTGATACACTTTCTACTTTCTTTAAAATCGCAGAAGTAAGTAGAGTGGAGATCAATAGAGCATTATCTCCAGTTTGGACTACTGAGGTTCTTATGCTAAGAAAATTCTTAGAAAGAAAACAGGTAATTGTAAATGAAAGGAAAGAGGAAAATCATGTTAAATTCGAAGGAGCTTATGTTAAGAAGCCAGAAAAAGGATTATATGAATGGATCGCTTGTTTTGACTTTGCTTCTCTTTATCCTAATACAATGATGCAATGGGGTATATCCCCTGAGGTTTATATAGGTAAGAATCTTAAGAACATACCCGAAGGTGCAATTAAAACTTCGTCAGGAGCGGTATTTTATAGTAAGGAAGGAAGAGAACCTATATTAAGAGAAATATTAAAAGGACTTTACGGGCAAAGAAAAGCAACAAAGAAGAAATATTTCGAATGTGAAAAAGAAATAGAGAAAATACAAAAAGTAATTAAAGAAAAATCATAAATTATGGCAAACACAGACAACAAATGTGCGGATCTTCCAGTTGAAGATTTCCACACTGGGGTAAACGATACCCTCGGCTTGATTTACAATAAGCAAGCAGAATTACAATCAAGATACGGATTTGATTTTAAGGATTGGACCTTGAAACAAATTGCAGATTTTTGGATGGTTAACAAACATGCACTAAGTGATGAGTTAAACGAAATGTTTGATGCTCTTGGAGGTGTTAATGATGGTATTGGATCTGCAGGATGGAAATACTGGAAAGGAGACAATAAGAAAGCTTCTGAAATGAAGATCTCTGACCTTAGTGAAAATGATAGATTGGAGTTATTCTATGAATGGATTGACGGATTACATTTCTTTATGAACTTCGGTATTTCTATGGGAATGACAAGTAAGGATATTGTTAATCTTTATATGGCAAAAAATGCTGAAAATCATGACAGGCAGGAGAGAGGATATTAATATATAGATGACCCAATCATTATGAGCAATATAAAATTTTACACTAATAGACAAATAGCACTACAAATGGCTATGAAGTTACATAAGGAAGGATCAATAACAAAAAGCGAGATAACAAAAAATGCCGATGAGTTTTATGCTTGGCTTCAGGATGCTCCACAGAAAGATTCAGATAATAAAGAATGGTTGAAAATTAACGAAATTAAATAATATAAATAATTAAGATGGAAAAGTTACTCACCCCGAATCCTAGAAGATTCTCTTTATTCCCTGTACAACAAGACGATATTTGGACAATGTACAAAACAGCGGAAGCTTCTTTTTGGACAGCGGAGGAAATAGATTTAGCACAGGATATCACTCACTGGAGAGATAAATTAAACGACAACGAGAGATATTTTATAAAGAATGTAATTGCTTTCTTTAATAACTCCGATGGGATAGTTAATGAGAATCTTGCAGCTAATTTTTTCAATCAGGTACAATACCCGGAAGCTAGATGCTTTTATGGATTCCAATTGGCTATTGAGAATATACACGGTGAGGTTTATTCTCTTCTTATAGATTCTTACATATCTGACGAGGAAGAGAAAGAGAATTTATTTAATGCTATTGATACTGTCCCTGCGGTTAAAAGAAAAGCAGATTGGGCAATGAAATGGATCGAGAATGGATCATTCACTGAGAATATGATTGCATTTGCTGCTGTTGAAGGTATTTTCTTTTCCGGATCTTTCTGTTCTATATTTTGGTTAAAGAAAAGAGGATTAATGCCAGGTCTTTGCTTTGCTAATGAATTAATTTCTAGAGACGAAGGATTACATTGCGATTTTGCTTGTTTACTTTACACTCAGCACATTGAAAATAAACTTCCGGAGGAAACAGTGAAAGAGATTATTATGGAAGCTGTAGAGATCGAAAAGGAGTTTGTAACTTCATCTTTGCCTGTTAGACTTATTGGTATGAACTCTGAGCTTATGTGTGAATATATCGAATTTGTAGCAGATAGGCTTTTAACTTCTTTAGGATGCTCAAGAGTTTATAATACTAAATGCCCTTTTGATTTTATGATAAATATTGCTTTAGAAAATAAAGGTAATTTCTTCGAAGGAAGAGTGGGATCATATCAGAAATCGGGTGTTATGGACAGTACTAAAGATAACGGAAATAGCGGAAAAACTTTTTCAATGGATGCTGATTTTTAATTAGGAAGATCATATTAACCATTGATATATAATAGGAAATAACAATTATAAAGTGTCACAAAAGTCCAGATCAGAATTTAAAATAATATTCTCGCAAGGGAATGTACCAGACCAGAATGATTTTTGGGATTTCCTTGATAGCTATTGGAATTTTACTGATGATGGATATTTTACTGGTGTAACCGGACCTACTGGTTCAACTGGTGCAACTGGATACGGAGTTAAAGGAGTTACTGGTGCTACGGGATTAACTGGATCTACAGGTGCTACAGGATCAACTGGCTCTACTGGAGCTACAGGACCTACCGGAGCTGGCGCTACTGGACCTACAGGAGCAGATTCAAATGTTACAGGACCTACCGGAGAAACTGGACCTACTGGTGAAACTGGACCTACAGGAGCAGATTCTAATGTTACGGGACCTACTGGTGAAACTGGACCTACTGGAGAAACCGGACCTACTGGTGAAACTGGAGCAACCGGAGCAGATTCAAATGTTACTGGGCCTACTGGCGAAACAGGAACAACAGGGGAAACTGGACCTACTGGAGCAACTGGAGCAACTGGAGCAACAGGTGCTGATTCGAATGTTACTGGTGCTACTGGTGCTACTGGTGCTACTGGTGCTACTGGTGCTACTGGAGCAGATTCAAATGTTACTGGAACGACAGGACCTACTGGTGCTACTGGACCTACTGGTGCTACTGGAGCAACAGGAGCAGATTCAAATGTTACTGGACCTACAGGAGCTACTGGAACGACAGGAGCTACAGGACCAACTGGTGAAACTGGAGCAACAGGAGCACCTGGCATTATTGGAGGGCAGATTTATTACTTTAATGAGAGCGAAGCCGGTTACACTGGAACATACAGAAAATTATCTTTAACTCCAACTAATACCGGTGAAGATTCAGTAACTATATCGTTAAGTGCTGGCGAAACTGGCGCAGTGGTAAGCCAATACATGAGCGATAGCTTAAATCTGTCTATAATTCCCGGAGGACTTCAAAGATTAAATTTACACTACAAGAAAGATTTAGAAATAAGTAATGTACAGGTCTATGCTGGATTAACATTAGCCGATGTATCAGGAAATATTTATCCTGTTCCGATTGCTTATACTAGCGTAGGAACTGTTGGCTGGAATAACACGTATGCAGTGGAAATCGATTTAGATGCAATAGGAACAACTTATCCAATTGATCCCACTGATAGATCTGTTATTATATTATATGCAAACAATTTAGATGCGGTATCACAAACTTTAACATTTTATACAGAAGGAAGTCAAAACTACTCATACGCAAGAAGTACTGTTGGAGTAGTGCCCGGTGCTACTGGTGCTACTGGTGCTACCGGTGCTACTGGGAACAATTCAACAGTTCCTGGACCTACTGGTGCTACTGGTGATACTGGACCTACTGGTGATACTGGACCTACTGGAGCGGATTCAAGTGTAGCTGGACCTACTGGTGCTACTGGTGATACTGGACCTACTGGTGATACTGGACCTACTGGGAACAATTCAACCGTTCCTGGACCTACTGGAACGACAGGGGCAACAGGACCTACTGGTGATACTGGACCTACTGGGAACAATTCAACCGTTCCTGGACCTACTGGAACGACAGGGGCAACAGGACCTACCGGGAACAATTCAACCGTTCCTGGACCTACTGGACCTACTGGAACGACAGGGGCAACAGGACCTACCGGGAACAATTCAACCGTTCCTGGACCTACTGGACCTACTGGAACAACAGGGGCAACAGGACCAACAGGAAATGCCGGTGTAGTTTACCGTTTTGGTGGGGGAGCAGTATCGCCAACTAATACAAACACTTATTATATAGGGGGTATTACTGATCTAGCAATAGGCTCAACTAATATCATATATAGACAAATACAAACTCAATTTACTGGACAAGTTACAGAGGTTTCAATTTTAAGATATCCTTCGGGTACTGCTGGAACATCCGAAAGCAGTACGTTTAATATGGTAAATGTCACACAGACCACATCATCTGTAATCTCTAATGCTGTTACGACAAATAGCGGTAACGGTCTCTGGAATAACTACACATTATCGTCGCCTCTTTCTGTATCATCAGGTGATTTATTACAGATCACCTGGAATACCCCAGTATGGGTTACGCCTCCAACATCGGTAAGAATACTTGCACACGTAAAAATAACTTATTAATATGTACGATCACGTATACGAAATAACTGGCTATCAGATAGAAATCGAAGGAGTCATAGAGAATCGTCAAAGAATTCAATATTGGAATAACGAAACCGATTATCTAATTGAGGAATACTACGGAACAACCGAAGAAATACGCCTCGGTTATACACAGATTCAATAAAACAAAGTGGAATAAATATTCTTATTAGTGGAAACTAATGGGTTAATTTTTCTATAATTTTTCACATAAAATAAAATAAAATAATAATGGAAGTAACAAAGAGAGACGGAGCTAAAGAAAGAGTTAAGCTTGATAAAATTTTAAATCGTGTTAAGAAACAATCTTATGGTTTAAATATGGATTATATTGAGCCAATGGAAATTGCAAAGAAAGTTATTCATGGTTTATATGATGGTATCTCTTCAGTAGAACTTGATACTTTAGCAGCAGAAACAGCAGCTGCTTTAACCCCAACCCATCCTGATTATTCTATTTTAGCTTCTAGAATTTGTGTTACCTCGTTACATAAAAGAACACCTAAAAGTTTTTCGAGTGTGATTGATCAGCTTTATAATTATGTTGATCCTAAGACAGGTTTAAAAGCTCCAATGATTGCTGATGATGTATACGAGATTATTGTTAATAATGCTAAGGATATAGATTCACAAATTATTGCAGATAGGGATTTAGATTATGATTATTTTGGTTTTAAGACTTTAGAAAAATCATATCTTTTAAAGATTGATGGTTTACCTGCTGAAAGACCACAGCAAATGTTAATGAGAGTTGCTATTGGTATACACAAGGAAGATTTAGCCTCTGCTTATAAAACATATGACTTAATGAGTCAGGGTTACTTCACGCATGCTACACCTACTTTATTTAATGCGGGTACTAGAAGACCCCAGCTTTCTTCTTGCTTCTTAGTTTCAATGGATGATGATTCAATTCAAGGTATCTATAAAACACTATCTGATGTGGCTCAGATCTCTAAAAATGCAGGAGGTATTGGTTTACATATACATAATGTAAGAGGCACAGGAGCTTATATTAGAGGAACAAACGGAACCTCAAACGGAATTATTCCGATGCTAAAAGTATTTAACGAAACTGCAAGATACGTCGATCAAGGTGGAGGTAGAAGAAAGGGATCTTTTGCTGTTTATTTGGAGCCTTGGCATTGTGATGTTGAAGACTTTTTAAATCTTAGAAAAAATCACGGTAAAGAGGAGATGAGAGCTAGGGATCTTTTCTTAGCTTTATGGACACCGGATTTATTTATGGAAAGAGTTAAGGAAGATGGAGAATGGACTTTATTCTCTCCTGATGAAGCACCAGGATTAGACGACGTATACGGTGAGGACTTTGTTAAACTTTATACTAAATATGAAGCTGAAGGAAGAGGAAGAAAAACAATTAAAGCTCAAGAGCTTTGGTATAAAATAATTGAAGCACAGATCGAAACTGGAACTCCTTATATGCTTTATAAGGATGCAGCTAATATAAAATCAAATCAGAAGAATTTAGGTACTATTAAGTCATCTAATCTTTGTACTGAGATTATGGAGTATTCAGATTCAAAAGAAACTGCAGTTTGTAATTTAGCTTCTATTGCATTACCTAAATTCATTATTCCTGGTAAGAAACCTAAATACGATCTTAATGCTCTTAAGGATATAGCTTACACAGCAACTATCAATCTTAATAGAGTGATTGATGTTAACTATTATCCTACTAAGGAAACTAAGACCTCTAATATGAAGCACAGACCAATTGGTATTGGAGTTCAAGGTTTAGCTGATACATTTGCTATTCTAAAAATACCTTTTGAATCGGAAGAAGCAAAAAATTTAGATAGAGACATTTTCGAAGCAATTTATTACGGAGCTATGTGTGCTTCAGTGGATCTTGCAGAAAAAGAAGGTGCATACCAAACATTTAAGGGATCGCCATTATCTAAAGGATTATTTCAATTTGATTTATGGAACGAATCACCTAGTACAAGATGGGAATGGGAAGAATTAAGAGAAAGAGTTAAGACTTTCGGAGCTAGAAATTCTTTATTGCTTGCTCCTATGCCTACTGCTTCTACAAGTCAGATCTTAGGAAACAATGAATGTTTTGAACCTTTCACTTCTAACATTTACATTAGAAAAACATTATCTGGAGAATTTCCAGTAGTTAATAAGCATCTTGTTAAAGACTTAGTTAAACTTAATATGTGGGATGATAATCTTAGGGATAAGATCATTATTAATAATGGATCAGTACAAGATATTGCTGAAATACCAGATGAGATTAAGATCATTTATAAGACTGCTTGGGAGATGAGTCAGAAGATTATTATAGATCATGCTGCAGCTAGAGCACCTTTTATATGTCAAAGTCAAAGTATGAATTTATTTGTTCAAGATGCTAACTTTGCTAAACTTTCTTCAGCTCATTTTTATGGATGGGATAAGGGATTAAAGACTGGAAGTTATTATATAAGAACTAAAGCTGCTACAACAGCTATAAAAGGTCTAGGTATAGATCTAAGCAGAAATCAAGAACTTCCTAAATCAGAGGATGATAACTATAGCGACTTAACTTGTAGCATAGACAATCCTGAAGATTGCGAAGCTTGCGGTTCATAAATAATAACCAATAATGAAAATCAAAAATTTTAAAGAGTTTGACTCCTTGAGCACACCCTGTGTAATTTTTGTAGGACCTCCTGGATGTGGTAAAGGAACACAAGCAGAAATACTTTGTAAGAAAACACATCTGAAACATGTTTCTACTGGTGATATCCTTAGAAAATCTGATGATAAAGAGGTTAAAGAATTAATGAAAACTGGTAAGCTTCTTCCTGATGATTTAGTATCTAAGGAGCTTGAAAAATTCATACAAAAAAATAAAAAATCTGCAGGATTTGTTTTTGATGGATATCCAAGAAACCTTAAGCAAAAAACTTTATTGGACAAAATAATGTCTAATAATAACCTAGAGACAATCAACATTTTCTTTCTAGATGTACCAGAAGAGACTTTAAAAGAAAGAATTAAAGAGCGAGGGAAAACATCAGGAAGAGCCGATGATAATGATCCCGAAGTTTTTAAAGTTAGAATGGGAGAATATAAAGATCAGACACTACCTCTGATTAAATCTATGAAGAAGCTAAAAAACTTTTTAGAAATATCCGGGGAGAAAGACCTTGATGAGGTTACTGAGATTATATTTGATAATCTGGGTGAAATTTAATCCAATTTTTTATCTATAAATGTTAAATTGAAATAACATGCCAAAATTAGTAATTGAAAAAACAGATGCTAAACAGCCTTCTATATGTTTAGTTATGATTGTTAAAAATGAATCTAAAGTAATCAGAAGATGTATTGATTCCGTTAAGGATTACATTAACTATTGGGTTATTGTTGATACAGGATCTACCGATGGTACTCAGGATCTTATTAAGGAGATAATGAATGAGTATGAAATTCAAGGTGAACTACATGAAAGACCTTGGGTAGATTTTGGATACAACAGAACTGAGAGTTTAGAATATTCTGAGGGCAAGGCAGATTATAGATTAGTTATAGATGCTGACGACTTTCTATCTGTACAGGAGGGAGAAAATCCTTTTCTAAATTTGACAGAGGATGCTTATAAGATTAGGATTCGACTTAATTCATTGGCTTATTACAGAACTCAATTGGTTAGAGGTGATCAGAAATGGAAATATGTAGGTGTTTTACATGAATATATTTCAGGTCCAACTGATATCAAAGTATCTGAAGAATTCTTAGAAGGCGTTGAAATGCACGCTTCTGTTTCTGGACACAATAGAGATATTAAAGGAAAGGATAAGTATTATAATGATGCTTTAATTTTCGAAAAAGCTATTCTAACAACACCTAAGGAAGAACTTCCTATTGATCTGGAAAGAAGATATGTTTTCTATATGGCTCAAAGTTATAGAGATGCAGGAATGAATGAAAGATCTATTGAAGCTTATCAAAGAAGAGTAGATCTAGGAGGATGGGCGGAAGAGGTTTACATTTCTAGATATTGGATAGCTAGACAAAAACAAATTCTAGAAAGACCTGACGAAGATATCATTGATGCTTATTTAAAAGCTTGGGAATACAGACCTAATCGTTTAGAATCCCTTTATCATCTTATTAAGTTCTTAGGAACAAGAAAAAGATATGCTTTAGGTTTTGCTTTATCGTCAATCGGAATGAAAACTGGACCTTGCTCAGATATTCTTTTTGTAGAAGATGATATCTGGAAATGGAGAATGCCTGATGAGTATTCTGTACTAGCATATTACAATGGAAATGCAGAAGAAGCTTATAAAACAACCAACATTATCATAAATTCTAGCTTGTTTGCTGGCATTAATAAGTCAGATCAGGAAAGAATTATGAAAAATATGGATTTCTATAGTAAAGCTTTAGAACCTAACGAGGAAGAACAACCTGAAGCTATAGAAGAATCTATTCCTGAAGTTATTGACGAATCTATTAAAAATGAGGAATTGAAAGAATCTTGAGATATATAAATAAAAATTATATCAATGCAGATTTTAAGATTTTCCGACTTCATTAATGAACAGTCTGTTTATAACGTTGGAGTTCCTATTTTTAAAGGAACAGCGATAAACCCAGAAAAAACCGTAAAAAGAAATAAGCTTTTACCTGAGTTACAAGATTACTTATCTCAGCTAATGAGTGGACAGCTTACAGAGGTTACATTAGTTGCTGAAATTCCTACACAAGGAAAAAATGCGCCTCAATACCTTAAAGATATCTATTCTGAAATGGGATACGATGCTTCTAAAGAAGAAGATATGTATGACGACGAAACAGATACTTTTTTAGGTAACAGAGATAGAATGCCAGATGATCCTAGTACAAATATCTTTGTTGATTCTGAATTCATCGTTAAGGATGTGGACATGGAAAGAAATGTAATTCTAGCTATTCCGTATTCAATGAAGAGAAAAGGAATTATAGTAGAAATTGCACCAGAAATGGTAGAAGAAGTTTTTATTAAGTAATGAATTTTAACCAGGAGGAAGATTTTTATTTAGCTAAGATAGGTGAACACACATTTGTTTTAGAAGAATGCAAAGATTTTCCTAAAGGACTTTCACATAGAGAGCATCTCCACGAAAACGAGGGGATGCTTTTTAATTTTAATGATCCCGGCGACAGAACTTTCCATATGAGGGATTGCTTAATACCACTAGATATACTTTTTATAAAAGACGGGAAAGTAAACAAAATATATCACGAATGTCAGCCTTGCGAAATTAACGAATGCGACAAATACATAGGTGAGGCAGATTCAGTAGTTGAACTACTAGGGGGTACTTGCAAGAAGAATAATATTAGCGAAGGTCTAATATACAGGCACTTTTAAGAAACTTTTCACAGTTTTCTATCTTAAATTTTTATGACCAGAAAGGCAAAGATCAAACTTCCTAATGAATCTTATTGGGATGAATTGGCTATAAATATGGACGATTTCATAATTTCTAGAGAATTTGAATATGAAGTTTTTGGCTGGTATAAAGGAATGTACGTTTCAATTTTAAAAAAATCACTAGAGGAAAATGACGGCGAATAAGGAGATTAAGGTTTTATCAGAAAGAGAGCATATACTTTTAAGACCAACAGTTTATGTTGGTAGTGTTAAACCAACTGATGAAAAGGTTCCTATAATACGCGAGAACAAGATTTTCGTTGAGTCTAGGACGATTTCAGTGGGAATGTATAAACTATTCGATGAAGTCTTTTCTAACTCATTAGACGAAGCTAAACGCATGAAAGGAAAGATGAAAACTATCCTTATTGATGTTGACAGTAAAAGTAATTCTGTATCTATTAGCGACAGTGGTAACGGATTCTATAAAGGTACTGATATCAACAAAGTTAGTGGAAAGACAAACATAGAAACAGCAGTATCACAATTGAGAGCTGGATCTAATTTTGAAAATGACGACATCCAGGAATCTTTAGTTGGTACCAACGGAATGGGTGTAAGTTTGGTTAACGTTCTTTCCAAGTATTTTAGTATAGAAACTATTAATGATAAATTCTACTATTTTCAGGAATGGAAGAATTACGAGGGTAAGGAAGCAAAGATATCCAAGAAAAAAGGTGAAGATAAAACAGGAACTAAAGTTACTTTCGCTCCTTTGTCCGAAGTCTTCGGATATTCTAAATGGGATAAGGAGGTTCTTTCTTCTATCCTTATTCTAAAGTATGATCTAATTAAAAGAGATCCGATACTGAGTAATCTAGAAATTAAATTTAGTTGGGATGGAGAAATTGTTGATCTTCAACCTAAATTTTTACCTGAAGATTGTTTCAAGATAAACACAGACATAGGACAAATAACTATTTGGGAAAAATACGAGGGATCAGGATCATTAAGCTTTGTGAACTCAGCTCTTTGTTCCGGTATACACCAGAAGATATTTAATGATTTTGTTAATACTAAACTTGAAGACACATTGGGACATCACTTTTACGATTGCCTCATTGTATTAAATCTACCTCCTAAATATGTCAAATTTGGGGATCAAAATAAAACTAGATTCGTAACAACCAGGGAAGAGATCGAAAGTCTTTTAATGGGCAAGTTTGGATCCAAATTACAAGGATTTTTTAAGACCGACCTTTATTCAAGAGTACTTAAAAAGGTAGAGGAAAGAAAAACAGATGGATATGTAAAAAAGCTTAGATCTGAAAAAAAGAAAGTAAATCTAAAGCATTCACATAAATATTTTCCCGCACAAAAATCAGTAGCAGAAAATCTTTTTATTGTTGAAGGATTATCAGCAATGGGATCTATATTACAAAAGAGGAATCCAAAAGAAGACGGGGTTTACGCTTTAAAAGGAAAGATAAAAAATTGTAAGAACATAGGAGATCTTTCAGAGAATAAAGAAATTCTAGAGCTAATGCACATACTAGGTTTAGATCCCACATCTAGAAATACAGATATAGTTGGATATAAAAAAATAGTAATTGCAACAGATCCGGATCCGGATGGATCTCACATTACCTCTTTACTTATCAATCTATTTTATAAATGGTTCCCAACTATAGTAAAGCATAAAAGATTAAGCTCTTTAAAAATTCCTCTAGTATCTGTAGGTGACGGAAAGAAAAGAAAGTATTTCTGGGATTTGGATGAATTTAAAGCAGCAAGACCTACAGGAAACATCAGATACCTAAAAGGATTGGGTTCATTATCTTTAGAAGATTGGGAATGGGTAATGGGGGATAAGGAGCTAACTAACATAGAGGAAAGTTTAGATAGCAAGGATAAATTAGAAATGGCTTTTGGTGATTCTGCTGACGCAAGAAAAAAATGGTTATCAAATGGTAATTAGATATATACTTTAATGATTTTACGATTAAATAACTTTATAGTCGAGCAAGCTTCGGATAATTCTGATAGCCAAGCTAAGACTCCTGTAAAAAATTATTCAGGTAAGTTAAAGATTAATTGGGAAAAACCTGATCTTGCTGAGGAGATTCATCATTACGATGATAAAGCTAAACTTGAATTTTATCAACACAACATAACTATTGGTAATAAAGATATAGGAAAGACTAGTTCAAGAGCAACTAAGTTTTATAAATATATTATAGAGCCATTTAGAAAAGGCCACATAGAAGATCTTCCTATAGTTTCAGATAATAAGTTAGACGTAAATAGCATTCAGAACCTTATGGTTTATGAATATGATAATATAGTTACAGGAGCATACGGTAGATCATACGGAGATGTATTAATCAAAATATCAGATGATCTTAAAAAGAAAGGTAGTTTAGATCTGCCTTTACCTATAATTATTAAATTCATCAACTTCGGAGAAACTAGAACATCTTCAGAAGATAGCTACTATCTTTTTTCCGGTAACAGAATCATAAATTTAGCACTTCAATACAATATTCCAATTAAAGCATGGGTTATTGATTTAGTACCTTCTAGAAGAGACGTAAGAGAATTTGCTCAGAAGTCTGGAGCCACTACTGATCCTGATAAATTTAAGAAAATCTTAAAAAGAGCAACGGGTAAAGATAATCTAGATGATCTAAATGCTAGAGAAAGATTCAAAATCATCCAATCACTTAAGAATTTTTAATTTATATTTGTAGAATGATCTACAAAAATAGAATGGGGTATTGTTGTTTGTGTCTTTCTTTGGAAAAAGAAGGAGTGACAACTAACAGAGGAATGATTAAGAGAACCTTTATTGAAAAGGGAATATCTTATGTTTCTGAATTAGCAGTTAAAAATACAGAGGATCTAATACGTATTATTAGGTTTAATGGTGAAACTGGGATAGACATGTATCGTATGAGCTCCGACATGTTTCCTTGGATGTCTGAATATGAGATAAGTGATTTACCAGATTTCGAAAAGATCAGAGAAAATCTTATAACTGCAGGGGATCTTGCTAAGAGCTTTGATCAAAGACTTAGTTTTCACCCTTCTCCTTATTGTGTTATAGCATCAGAAAATCCTAATGTAGTTTTAAAATCAATAAAAGAATTAAGACAGCATTCAGAAATAATGGATCTAATGGGATTAGATAGAAGTCACAAGTATCCAATTAATATTCATATAAATACTACTAAGCCGTCTAAAGAAGAATCTGCCAACAGATTTATTTATTCTTATAATTTATTACCAGATTCAGTTAAATCTAGATTGGTAGTAGAGAATGATGATAAAAAAAGTCAGTTTACCCCTACTGATCTGCATTCTCTTTTGCATTTAAAAATAGGAATTCCAGTAACATACGATTACTTACATCATAAATGCAATCCAGATAATCTGACAGAATTAGAAGCATTAGATCTTTGTATTTCTACGTGGCCAGAAGGAATAACTCCGCTAACTCACTTTTCAGATTCTAGAAAAATATTCGAGGATCAGGGTGCTAAAGAGGTTGCTCATTCAGATTGGATTTGGAGTAAAATAGAAACTTATGACCGAATTTTTGATATAGAATTAGAGGTGAAGATGAAAGATCTTGCGCTTCTAAAATATATCGAAAAATGGAAGAGGAATTAGATCTTACAAAATCAAATTGGGTACAGGAGAATGAAATCTACATCTCCGCAATAAAAGAATCTATTGAAGAAAACTATCCAGAGATAAATATTATCGAGGAACTAGGTGAAATAAATTTCACACTAGAGGATTTAATAGATAATAAGAAGGTAGTTCATTTTATGGAAAGACTTGAACAAAAATATCCTTCTGGAGTTTAATTAAAAATATCGATTTGAGCAATCATTACCAAACTCTTGGGGTTTCTGAAGAAGCTGACCAAGAAGAAATAAAAAAAGTTTATCGTAAACTTGCTTTAAAGTATCATCCAGATAGAAATAGTGATGCTGGTGCGGAAGAAAAATTCAAACAGATATCGGAAGCTTATAAAATACTAAGCGATGCTAATAAGAAGGCTGAGTATGATAGAAAGAGAAAATTCGGGTCTATGTTTGAAGGAGGATTCGGAGGTTTTGATAACAGCTGGAATTATACAGATCCTTTTGCAAACCATTATTCTCCTGGTGGAGGATTTACTGAAAAAGTAGATCCTAAAGGCTCTTCCCTAAATATAACTCTCAATCTTAGTCTTGAAGATGTAATAAATGGGGTACAGAAGAAAATTAAGATGAAGAGGGATAAAAAATGTTCCCCGTGTTCAGGTAGTGGATCTGAAGGAGGTAATTCGTTCCAGAATTGTGGGACATGTAACGGATCTGGATATGTTACAGTAAATAGAACTACAGGATTCGTTCAATTAAATTCTGTTAAATCTTGTCATTCGTGTCATGGATCAGGAAGAGTAATTTTAGAAAATTGTCTAAACTGTTTTGGAAAAGGACTTGTACAGATAGAAGATGTAGTTGATATTAATATACCTCCTGGAGCTGCAGAGAGTATGAATTTTGTAGTTGAAGGAAAAGGTAATGACGGAAAAGGAAACGGAAAATCCGGAGACCTTTATGTTAAGGTGAAAGAAGTACCTCACCCTTACTTTATCAGAAGAGGAATAGATATTATTGCAGCAAAACAAATCACATTTATTGATGCAGTTCTTGGAACTAATATAGAGGTTGAAATGCCATCAGGTGAAAATGTTAAGGCAGTAGTAGATCCCGGAACTATTCCTGGTACAGTACTTAGATTTGGTCAAAAGGGTATACCTAATTTAGGATACGGTGGTGTTGGTGATTTTCTAATAGAACTTAATGTAAGAATACCCGATAATCTAACAGAGGAGCAAAAGGAATTTCTTATTGAATTAAAAGACAACGAAATATTTAACTAGCTATGACATTTATATTTTATATCCTTGCAGTTTGGGGTCTAACCCATATACTAGTATCCGCTAAGATTTTTGATGGATTTAGAAATTGGCTTTTGATATCTTTGCCTTTCTTTGGTGAAATGCTTAACTGTTATCAGTGTACTTCATTTTGGGCTTCTATTGTTTTATATTTCTTTTTTAACGATCTACATATAGATGCTGTGTCTTTCCATGTTATGAATGGATATAGAATAGGCGCTGATTGTTTCTTGTGGGGTTTTATTGGATCGGGTGTGGTATCCTTTATGTCGGTAATTATGTCGCTTCTGATAAAAAGGAATAAATGATGATATATAGAGCATGAATAAGAAAGTTCTATCATTCAATAAATTTAACGAACAGGTTGACATTTTAGCCGGTTCGACTGGATCTCCTACACCGGATCCTGCATCTGATACTCCAGGAACGCAAAGACCCGAAAGTGAAAGGGAGGCAAAATCGAGAATTGCAACATCAATAATTAAAGGTCTTTTCGGTGATATAGAGGGTTTAACTGGTGGTGTCGATAATCAAATCGAGATGACCAAGGAGGTTAAAGATTCCCTTCCTTATAAAGGATGTGGAGCAAGTGATCCATATAAATTAGAAAAAACACCAATATCTCTTGCTACTATTAAGATCTTATTAAATTATCTACAAGAGAAAAAAGCGGGAGATTATACAAGAGCTATAAATGAGCTTAAAGAAAAAAGAGCTATAGTACTTGGTATTAGAAATAAGCTAAACGTTAAAAAAGAATCTTCTAACCAAGATAGATTCTGTGATGCCTTATATTTTATACCAGGAAATGCTAATGATGGAACAGAATCATCAGCTGGTACAACAGGATCTACCGGATCTACCGGAGCTACAGGAGCTACAGGATCTACAGGAGCAAAAGAAAGTTTAGATTGGTCTAGTATAATTGAGCAGATCGAGATTAATACTAATTCTAAAGTTCTTTCTTTTGAGAATTTTTATTCTTTAAACGAAGAGGAATCTGTTTTCGATAAGATCAAAAAGATAACTGATCCAAAATCTAATGCAGCAGCTACTGGAGCAGCTACTGGAGCAGCTACAGGACCGGCCCCTTCTGCAGCTACAGGACCAGTTCTTCCTGTAAGTTTAGGAGACACCTTTATTCCATATCAAATTACAACTGTACCTAGCTTAGCTTTTTATGGTAAAAAACCACTTAATCCTAAAGGTGTAGGTATTAAAATGCCAGGAGATACTCTTTATATCCTACAGGAATCAACTTTAGGTCACGGAAAATATAAAATGATGGTGGAGGGTGAGAAAATCAAAGTAGGTAGATACCCAATAGGAGTTACTAAATACGAGAGTTATAAACCTGCAGAGATTTACACAGAAAATTGCGGTATGCAAATACACAGATCTTCAACTAAAGGAGAGGGTGTTTGTGTAGGACCTTGGTCTGGAGGATGTCAAGTATTTAGTAATTACGATGAATTTAAAGATTTTATATCTAAGGCTGAAAAAGAAACGATGAATGCTACTAAATTCATTTATGCCCTTATACAATTGGACGATATTCCCGATGAAGTAATGAAGTCTGCAATGATAGGTATGGTATATTCCCCAAGTCAGGTTACAGCTTCTACTGAACCAGCAACAGGATCTACTGGTTCAGCAACAGGATCTACAGGGACAGCAAAAGCTGGAGGATTAAAAAATCTAGGAAGAATCACCGAGGATTAAAAAATCTAGGAAGAATCCTATAATAGAAACTTTATTCATTAATTACCGTACAAAAAGTAAAGGTAATTTTAGTGAGTAATACAATAACAATATCAGATCAGATCAATACTGATTATAGGAAATATGCTCTGTATGTAATACAAAGCAGAGGTATTCCTAATTTCTACGATGCTTTAACTCCTGTTCAAAGATTAATACTTCAAAATTCACCAAGCATTTTTAAAAAGACTGTTGGTGTAATTGGTGAAGTATTTAGTACAGGACTCTATCACCACGGGGATTCTTCTATGGCTCAGGCAATATCTAAATTAGCTAGACCTTTCTCGTGTTCAGATCAGATATTATTAGGAGATGGATTTTTTGGTACTCCAGTAAATCCGGTACCTTCTGCTCCCAGATATACTCAAGTAAAAATATCTCCGAAGTATAAGGACATTATAGAAAAATACAAGGATCTTAATATTCCTAACGAGGAAGGGGGATTTGATTGGATCCATGTTGATTATCCAGTTGGTATATCAACACATATAGTTGGTATTGCTGTTGGATATAAATCTAATATCCTACCAAGAAAGCCTGAGGAGATCGTTACATATCTAGAAGGGAATAAAACTAAAAAGCTAAAACCATATTTCAGGGGGTTTAAAGGAAAGATATCAAAGATGGATTCTTTAAGATCCGCTTGGTTAATAGAGGGTGATGTCGAAATGGACTTAGCAACTAGAACATTTAAGATTAATTCTATTTCTCCTTTACAAAGATATGAGTCTTTCTTTATTAGGTTAAATAGCTTATTAGAAAGAAGTGGCATTAATTACAAGATGGATAATTTCTCTACGGAGGATGTTAAAATATCAATAAAATTTAGATGTACAGATCAAGAATTTAAAGACATATGTTTTCTTGTAGCAAAGGAAACTAAACAGATTGTCACAGAAAATATTGTATTTGTTAGAGATGGAAGTGTTTTAGAGTATGAATGTATAGAAGACTATTTAGAAGATTTTATTGTTCACAGAGAGCTAACAATATTAAAAAGATTTGAAAGGGATCTATTATATTTACAGAATGATCTAGAATTTTTAGAAGCTAAGCTAAAATTCCTAACATTCATGTCGGATAAGAAAAGATCGTCAGAGGAAGTTGACAAATTTCTTTCTAGTTATAAGAGGGAGATATCAAGAAGGCTTGAATCGATACCACTAACTAAATTGACAAAAGAGGAAATAATTAAGACTTCTGAAGAAATTAAATCAATAAAAGAGGCTATAAAGAATAAGATCCAGGAGATAAAAGTTCAAAAGACTAAATCTAAAGGAGCGGAGAAATACCATGCTTCTTTAGGAAGGAAAAATTCAAAAACAACTTCTTTATTAGGAGACGTTAAGGAGGAATTTCACAACGGAATTAGAATTTTTGACTTGGAAGAAATAGAAGAAGAAACAGAAGAAACAACTGAATTAAATATAGAAAATGAGTAAGAAAACACCAACTTTAAATTTTAAAATTACTAACTCAAACAATTTTATAGCATTTCTTAAAAAGCTAAAACTTGTTGACAAGAGTGTTCCCCTGGAGATTGAAGGAAGCAATTTATTTGCTAAAGTTAGAACGCCAGATAAATCTGTAATCAAATATGTTAACGTAGACACCAATGATATACTAGAAGGCGAATTTCCGTCCAATCGATTAAAGATAGGAGTTCTTGAGATTAGTAAATTAATTGATGTGTTTAAATACTTTGGACCAGAGGAAGAACTTAATCTTATCGTGGAATCACAGCCTTATGAGGGATATTTAATTGCTACAAGTCTTAAGTTTTCGTCATCGTCTTTAAACATTTTTGTTAAATGTGCTGATATTAGTCTATTAGCATATATTGATGATAACATTCAAAAATCAATACACTCCACAGAAGGATCTGAAGTTAATTTTGAAATATCAAAAGAGAGCTTTCAGAAGATATCTTCATTAACAGGTATCGAAACGAACAATGAGGAATTACTTAACTTCGACATTGAGGAAAATGGAGTAACCATTAGAGGTAACTCATTCCAGTATCAAATCATTAAGGGAAAAACCCCTAATGGATTTACTTCACCTAGCGTATACACAATCTATAAAAATCAATTCTCTTACATAGATCAAGAAAGCTCTGAAATTCATTTTCACGAGAATAGAATTCTTGTTAAATCAACTGAGTCTGATTCAATGATTGCAATAGGGTTAGTGGAAATATAATATGGAAGAACTAGATTATTCATCAATGGGTCTTGATGAGTTAAAAGAAAGACTCGCAATTTTAAAGCAACAATCTTCTGATTTCTATAATACTGAACAGGGAATTAAATTAACTCTTAACAGTATATACGGAGCGACAGGAAATCAGTATTTTGCTATGTTCAACACCGATGTTGCAGAAAGCGTAACATTACAGGGACAGGATATTTGGAAATTTGCTGAGAAGATAGTTAACAGATATTTTAATGACATGTGGCATCTAGATACTGAGCTACATGAAAAAATGGAAGTTAAGAATGTAAGGAAGCTTAATCTAGATTTTATCATCTACGGAGATACCGATTCCAATTATATCAACCTTGGTGCAGTAATGGACTCTTGCGAGTTTAATTACGAAGCTTATGAATTTGTCAAAAGACTTAATGAGTTCAGATTAAAGGAATATATTAAGAAATGCTATGATATCTATGCTACTAAATGGAATACTGATAACTATCAGGATTTTGAGCTTGAGAGCTTATCATATGCAGGTATTTTCTTAGGTAAAAAGAAATACGTACTTCACATCGCATGGCAAGATCCGAATAAGGATCTATTTCCTAGACTTTCTAAAATTAAATCTACCGGTATTGAATTAGCTCAGGGAGGTACTGCTCCTTTTGCTAGAGAGAAGCTTACGTTCCTTTTAAGACACATTTTCGAGAAAGGTAAGGATTTTGATATACGGGAGTTCGTTAAGATCTTAAAGGACATTAAAAATGAGTTTAAGATACAGAAGCCTGATCAAATCTCTATCGGTACTTCAGTTAACAACATAGAAAAGTTCATTGTTAATGATACTACTAATTTCGAGGTAGCAAAAGGATGTCCAATGCACGTTAGAGCTGCAGGATATCACAATTATATTCTTAATAACTCCAAGCATAAAGCCAAGTACAGCTTAATCAGATCATCAGAAAAGATTAAGTTCTATTATGTTAAGGTTAACAACGAAAGAGAAAATAATGTATTTGGATATCTTAATGGATCATACCCATACGAATTAGCTCCTCCCGTAGATTTTGACGAGCAATTTAACAGAGTTATTCTAGATCCTATCAATAGATTCATTGAAGCGATGGGATATACTCCTCTTTCTCCGAACCTTCTTCTAGTAAGAGCCTTATTTTAATAATAGGGATATATAGAAGAAAACATTAAAATGACTTTCGACGAATATAAAGAAACTGGCGCATTTGTACCTAGCGATTTAGAGATTAACGTTAAAACACTAGGATCTTCTAACGATATAAACGATCACTTTATAAATTTATTGGTTTTCCAAGCACAGCTTAAAATTATGCACTGGGGAACGGAATCCTATGCGCAGCACAATGCTTATGGTATGACTTATGAATCTATATCTGAAGGATTAGATGCTTTAGTTGAATCATATCAAGGTTACAACTCAAGAATAAACTTTGGCGGTACTTTTGAATTTGGAAGTTTTGGATCTGTTGATCCTATGCAATGGCTAAAATCTATTCTTGATTGTTTAAATGCAATGAGAGAAATGTTTGATAAGTCTGATCTTCAGAATTTAACTGATGAGCTTATCGCTTCTGTTTCTAAATTAATGTATCTTCTTTCTCTTAAATAAATACATTGCGAAACTTACCTTTCTCATAGAGATATAAAAGTAAAGGTAAAACACTCAAAAATGTCATTTAACAAAAGGTTTTTCAACTGGGAAAAAATTAAAGATTACGCTGGGGGTACACGGGATTTTCGTAGTTTTGATAATTGGATGCTTGGTCCGGATGCTTATTTTCTAAATGATACTGAATCTTCTGATTTTTTAAAATCATACTCTCCATTAAAAGAAGACCTTAGATCTCTATTCTTTGAAGCTTTTAAAGAGGGAGATGATTTTATATTCGATCTTGTTAAGCTTCTAAGAGTTACTAATAATAAAAACAACGAGGAAAATCATATTGAACCTGTCGAGAAGTATAAATTGCTTTTCTCTGAGAAATGGGGAATCAAGTATGAGCAATACAAAAATTTAATTCAATAAAAATGCAAGAAAATCAACAACAAGTAAAGGTGGATATGTCAGATACACCTTGGATCAAATGTGAAGGTGGTAACATGTTATGGGAATCATCTATGTTATTCAAAAGACTTTCCCCGTTAATGAGCCCTTCGGGAAAGGAGGAATTATTGCCTGCTGAAATTGTCACTTGTAAACAATGTGGAAAAGTTCCTAAGTTCTTTTTTGATATGGCTAAGGGAATTCCTGAGGATCTTAAATCAGATTGTCATAAAACTAAAATTAATTTAGAACTGTAAATTTCTAAAATCATTTTTTTATTCTAGATTTTTCTATTATCTTTGTTTAAACTTAAAAAAATGAGATTATGGAAAAGCAAGAATTGTTAGGAAAGGCTTCTAAGGTCTTAAAAGAAACAGCAAGGATCCTCGGATTTGTATGTTTAGTAGCACTGGGCTACATTTTGTCTGAATTGTATCACTACAGTACAAGGGAAAGGGATAAAGCTGATTGTTCGTCACCTAAAGTGACTAAAACAATAAAAGAAACCTCAGTAGCTATAAACGAGCGTAACGAGCTTATGATTATAGATCGTACCACTGGGGAATATGAAATTTATCAGGATTCAATTGGACAATCAATATTTAACTTGTATGCAACCAGAATTCAATCAGAATACCAGAACCCTTAATCTAAAGATTAGGGTTTCTTTTTTTGCAGCCCTTGTTTTTATAGGGCTGCTTACTATTCCTCTTAGACATTTTTTATCTGTTGGTAAAATAGAACGGGGAGAGGATTTGACTTATTCTGAGGGATCTATGTACGAGAGACAGCCTATTGCAATTAGGATGTTTTCTACTATAGAAAAATATGCGGAAAAGTATAATATACCCCTTAGGTATGCTTTAGGAATAGCTTACGCAGAGACTAGATACGAAGGACCTTTCCATTGGAATTATAATCCCGAACAAAAATCTTATGTTGGTGCTTTAGGTCCTATGCAAATTATGCCTAGCACTGCTAATATGATATGGGGTAGATCTGTACCAACGGAAGATCTTATATCTAATATAGATCTTAACGTGGAAACATCTATGAAGTTACTTAGGAAGCTTCATGACAAATACGGAAACTGGAAAATAGTATTTGGATGCTACAACACAGGAACTCCATGTGTCAATGGATATGCTGAAAAAGTTTTTAATTTTAACCCAAAAAATAAATGAAATACATTTCAATAGATGTAGAAACAACCGGGCTTGATACTGAGAATGATCAGGTGCTATCAATAGCTGCTATTATAGAAGACAGTAATAATCCATTGCCTTTTGAAGATATCCCAAAAATTCATATTGCAATCAAGAGAGAAAGTATATCTGGAAGCATGTTTGCTATCAACATGAACAGGGAGCTTATTAAAAAGATAGTTCATTACCAAACTGCAAAGGACCAAGACGAGAAGAACGATATGGTTCAAATGACAGGAATGATATTCTTAGATGAGTCAGAAGTAGTGGAAGCTCTTTATCAATTCTGTTATATAAATGGACTTGTTGAACTGGATCCTGATTATCTCACAAAAACATCTAAGGTAGTTAACGGAGTTAGATATCCCATGCTAACTTCAAGCATGCCTAAAGTTCATATCACTTGTGCTGGAAAAAACTTCGCTACGTTTGATAAGCTATTTTTAGAAAAGCTACCAAGATGGAAACAGGTTTTTAGAATACGACAAAGAATCATTGATCCATCTTTATTATTTATTGACTGGAAAAATGACGAATCTCTACCAGGTTTATTTGAGTGTAAAAAGAGAGCAGGCGTTACTGGAATAGTTTCTCATGATGCTTTAGAAGATGCATGGGACGTAGTTGAATTACTTAGAAAAAATTATTAATTATGGAAGATAGATTCACAAAAAGAGCGGAAGAGCTTCAGGAAGAATTACACGAGACTATGGAGGAGCTTCTTAAACAAAGTGGTAGCATTAAAATAGACTACCAAGACGTATCAGTAGTTTTTATACTACATAAAATTGCATCATTACAATGCGTAATGGAAGACATACTAAAGGAGCTTAAAAAAGATGCCTAGTAAAAGACTTTTCACAGGTGTATTAATTTTAGTAACACTACTACTATCATTTATTTTTATGATGGGTGGATGTGAGAACGAAAGTAGGTGTAGTTATTCTATATCCCTTAAAAGTGGTAGTGTCATCAAGGCTAAAGGAATAAATTTATATAATTCGGGATTTTATGATATACATACTTGCGAAGGTGAAAGGATAGTAATGTCTGAATCATCTATATTAAAAATAACCGATGAAGAATAGAAGATATCAAGAATGCAATATACTAGAAAAGAATTGGCGGAAAAGACATTACCTTAAAATACCTTTCAAGTGGATCCGGTGGAAGATAACATCAAACAAAGGATTTACTAGCGGAGGATATTGGCAAATTCTAATTGGAACTGCTCATATGGATATGAAATGGTATTATACTCAAGAAGAGGTTATGAAAATGTTTGAAACGAAATTAGATAAAAATAATATAGAATAAGATGGACGACCAAAGAGAAAAAATTTATGAGTATAATAATCCGGATGCCAAATTTAGTATTATACCAAATGGGGTTTTAATTTTAAATCAGGATAATATGGAAAATGAATTTGTACCTTATGAGTTGGCGGTTAAACTCAAACAACTTGGATTTGATGAAAAATGTTTTGGAAACTACACAGAACTTGAACTTAAAGATTACAAAGGAGGAATCGGAGTAAAAATAACTAAAAGCACTTGTTTATCTACAATTAATGGTGTTAGAAATTATAATCAAGAAGGTCAAGTTTCATCACCAACTTTTTCACAAGCATTTAGATGGTTTAGAGAGAAGGGATTCCTAATTGATTTTTCAAGTCATAACAAGGATGCACATGATTTTTATTTTAAATGGTCAGAGAATAAATCAATTCTTTCTGACACATACGATACCTATGAAGAAACAGAACTTGCTTGTCTTTCCAAGTTAATTGAAATTATAGAACTTAAATCAGAATAAGATGAAGACACTTTACATAGTTAGAGGAATACCAGGATCTGGTAAATCAACATTTGCAAAAAAATTAGTAGGAGAAGACTTCCTAGTTTGCGAAGCAGACAAATACTTTATAGATAAGGAGACTGGAGAATATAACTTTGATTTTACTAAGATCAAAGAAGCCCACAAATTCTGTCAAGACACAGTTGAGACATACATGAAGGACTCATTAGTCAATGACCAATTCTACAGAGAGATTGCGGTCTCTAATACATTCACACAAGAATGGGAGATGGAGCATTATATTAAGCTTGCAAAAAAATACGGGTACATGGTATTTACTATAATTGTCGAGAATAGACATGGAGGTAAAAACGTTCACGGAGTTCCTGATGACACCTTAGAAAAAATGAAAGGCAGATTTGAGATCTCTTTATAGTAGAAACTTAGATACGGAAAAGAAGTATAAATAGCATATGAACAAGGATTCAAAAAAGAAATACGATCGCCTGAAAAATCGAAATCTCTATTTGGTTGATGAAATAGATCCGGATTCTGCTAATGATGTTATAGAGGATATCATAGAAATCAATTCTATGGATGAGGAAGACGATGAAGAGCTTAAAGACTTTGAACGTAGACCTATAAATCTTTACATCAATAGTCCAGGGGGATGTGTATACAGCGCTTTAGCTTTGATTAATGCTATAGAATATTCTAAGACTCCAGTTATTACTCATGCTTTAGGTATGGTAATGTCAGGAGCTTTATACGTAATGGCTTCAGGGCATATAAGAAAAGCCCACAAATATTCTTCTTTTATGTTCCATGAGATCATAGCTAGCCATCCTTATTCATCTTTAACTTGGATTAAGAACGACGTTAAAGAGTGTGAGCGATTACAAAAAACATTAGAAGGTATCTTAACTTCTAAAAGTAAATTCCCACAGGCTAAAATAGAAGAGGTCGTAGAGAGATCTAAGGATTTCTACTTTGATGCAAATGTGGCTTTAAGGTACAAAATAATCGACGAGATTATTTGATATATAAAAAAAGGGCCTGTTCTTGGATTTGACAGGCGAAGTTAGTTCTTTGAAATGATGCAGGCAGGGTTAGATTGGAAATCCTTAATTACCTATCAAAACAATAAACGCAAACGTTTACAACCCAGAGGATATCATGAGTATCCCAACTTCTCTTACTCGCGTAGCGGTAGCAGAAGAGGCTGAGATGCTATTAGCAGCTTAACCGTCGGGCCGGATCGGCCTAGGAACAGAAAGATCCAAAACCGGCAAGAAAAAAGGTTCGTAGTATTGCCAATTTAACATTGAGTGGAGCCTTGAGGATTCGTCCAATACCCATTTAGATCGTCACTATCAATGTTAGGGAAACTTGGCTAATACCAGGGAGTAACCCAGACTGAGCATTAAGTCTGAAAGAAAAAAGAAATGCACCAAAGTTTGTCCGTGTCGAATAACGGAATAAGCCTGTGAATGAGTTTCTTGAGCATTCGATCTGGACCCGGGTTCGAATCCCGGCAGGTCCACCAAAATAATCCCAGGATCATTCCTTGATCCTGGGATTTTATTAATCATAAATATTTTTCGAAAAATCCACAGAATCATTTTTATTAATAATGATTATGATCTATATTAGCAATCTATAATAAAAAACACATGAAAAAATTAATCATGCTTTTAATGCTTCTGTCCATTGGACTAGTTAGCTGTAATAAGGAAGAGAATAAACCATGCAACTGTGGTACAATTCTCAATGATGGTATCAATGGCTCATGCTATTGGTTAGAGATTGAGAATGACTGTACTGGTAATAGAAAATCATTTTGCTTTGATCAAAGTGTATGGATGGATGCTTATGTAGGCAGTAACTTCTGTGTAACTAACCAAGGACAATGGTAAGCTATATGCTGGAACAAATAGGTTATGCAGTGCTTTTCACTTTTCAAGGACTAATGATAGCAATCCTAGTATATCTAGCAGCATGGTATCCTAAAGAGCGTGGTAAAGGACATGCTGGTAGAAAATGTAAATGCTGTGTTAAAATATAGTCAGGTGGCGGAATGTTAACAACCCCGTTCTAGAGGTAAAAACAATGTGGTTAGAATCCACTCCGGGGTCAATGTTAACTTGGTAGACGCAGCTCGCGGTGTACACTATAAAGGGGTGACAATGCAGGTTCGAATCCTGTCCTGACTACACGTTCCGACTAATCATCGGATAGTACGTCCCATACGATGAGAAATGGTGTGATAGCCATAGGGAAGAGTTGAAGGTTCGTATATGTAAAACCTTCCAGTTGACTACTGACGTCGGTAAAACCCTTCAGGAGGGGAGCAAGACAGTCTATTCCTAACTCAGCAATGAGGACAGCCATAACACCTGTAAGTTGGATAAAGAAGGGTGTTTTTATTAAAACTAAAAATATGAACGAGGTAGAGAGTTTTATTCACCACGTGAAATCAGAATGCCGTAGATCCGGTGTGCTTTTTAAGCCATATAAGAGAAGTTATATTAAGCTCACCGATAATATTAAATGTGCAGGCTTCTTTGATGACGGTAGTGATCCCAAGATTAAAAAAGCCACTTTGGCATTTGCACAGGGTAGACCAGATTATCTTGAACTTCTTGTACATGAATATTGTCACATGACCCAATGGGAGGAGCAGATACCTCTATGGACTGCTGCAATCGACGGATTGACTGTAGTTGATGAATGGCTTTCCGGTGTGGACTATCCAGATGATATTGTGGAAAACTCAATCAACGTGTCTCGTGATCTGGAGTTGGACAACGAAAAGAGAAGTGTAGCAATGATGAAAAAGTGGGAACTACCTATTGACACTGATTTGTACACGAAGAAATCTAACGCATATGTCCTCTTTTACAACTGGATGAAAGAGAGTAGAAAATGGTCTAGCCCTAAGAATCCACCATATAACAATCCAGTTATCTTAGCAGCAATGTCGGAACTATTTGATATGGACTATGTAAAACTTACACCAGAATTGGTAGAGATATACAAAAACAACATATAAAAAATCTAGGAATCATTTTTTTAATTCTGAGATTTTTTTTATTTTTACAGCATGGATATCACACAAAATCAATTAAAGGAATCAATTATTAAAGTTGCTGTCTATATTAGAGAAGACAGATCCTACGAGGAATTGATGAAAATGAAAAGCCTTCCTGAGATCTGTAAGTATTTAGCTTATGATCTTTTTGTTAGAGGTGTAAATGAATCTAATGCTATGAACGATACTGAAGTGTTTACGTCTATAGTGATGATACGTAAGTATTGTCAAGCATTAGCTAGAGATGGTTTTTTTGAGTTTAAATCAGATATTTCTGGACATGCAGGACTTTGATAAGGAAGAAGGTAAAACGTACGCTGTACACTTTAAAACGCACGCTCACGATGTCTATATAGGTAGACCCAGTAAGTGGGCTAATCCATATACACATAAGGATCTAGATAAGACCCAAGCTAAGTATCAAGTAGCCACGAGACAAGAAGCTATAAATGGATATGTGCATTATCTTAACGAAAGCGGGTTAATAAAAGATCTCGAAGAATTAAGAGGTAAAGTTTTAGGATGCTGGTGTTGTAAATCACCTTCTGATGGATCAGAAAAAAAATTAGTATGTCACGGGCAAGTTATAGCTAAAATTCTTAACACACCACCTCAGAATAAATTAATATAAACTACTACAACGAAACTTATGGAGACTAAGATGACTAAGTATTTAATATGGGCATTAGCATTTGTTTTATTATTAGATTGTGCTGCTACTATATGTTTATACATATCTGTAAAGGATAAGCACCTCGAGAGAGAAGACTACCAAATGTTTAAAGCTGTTAAGATACCGGAAGATACCGTGTATGTAGATTCAACAACCGTAAGTACAACAACTGACCCTTATTAATTATGAGTAGATACGTAGTAGACCTAGGAGAAAATAAAGAATTCGTTTATGGATGGGACCATGCACTTGGTTACTTCTATGAATTGTGGGACAACTCACTTGGCGAAGAAGATTATGAAAAAATAGTGGAGGATAAATCTTACTTTCTTAGTAAACTAAGTAGAGAGGATATGATAGAAGCTATGTCAAAGTATAAGGCCGACGAATTTCATATTATGAAGATGGTTCTTGATACGCCTTTTTAATGCTGTTATTTTCTTAGGAGATAACCAGAAAGGACAGAAACTAATTCGAAAACATCATCTTTAAGATCTTCAGTTATTTCTATTTTATGCTTAACTGTATGAAGCTGAACGAATCCTATCAGTTGACCTGATAATGTTCTAACAGGAGCAGATATTATTTGTAATATTCCTTCTTCTCTTACTTTACCTCTGATGTAGTCTAATACTGGATCGTCAGCATTAACAAAGAAGAATTCTTGTTCACTTAGGTTTTTCATCAAAGATGGATGCTCAGTAACAAAAACACTTTGGTTATGTTCTTTAGCCTTAGAAATTCCATCAGAAACAGATTCAAATGTTTGTGAATATTTCTTCATTGGAACACCGTGAAAGAATTTACCTCCATTATGAAATTGGAATATTCCAACTCTATCTAATCCCCACTTTTTTCTAAATTGATCTAGAAATTCCTGAACCTCTAGCATCGAATCAACATCCTGTTGTGATATTCTATCGTGATTTTCCTCGTCGCTATCTTTCTTTTTAGAATCAAGATAATGCTTTAACCAAATAGATCCGAGTGCAACAACTACCGAAAAAATGCCCGTTATTAAAATCTGTACAACTTCCAATTTTCTTTTTTATGTTATTAATCGTCGAATCCGCCGAATCTTTTTAATATGTTAGCACCTTTACCTAGATCCTCACCCTTTAAGCTAGGCGGTATTTCAAAGTTTTTAACTATCTCTGGATTCTCTTCCATTTTTCTTCTGACAACGTCTTTGTAATTTTCGTTTCCTAAAAGTTCTTCCTCTGACATAGGAACTCCTTGCTCTCTTAAGATATACTTAATCAAGAATCCCATTTTGAAAAGATAATCTTCCGGAGTCATACAAGCTCTTCTAAGATCAGTATTTAATCTAGGAAATTCTGAAGATTTAGAAGGTCCTACAACCACTCTAATACTTCCGTTGTGCATAATGTTATATTGAGGATATCCCGGTTTAGGTGATTTCATAGAATCATGTTTAAATGCTATGTTACCTAAACGATCTTTAAAATATCTTTGCTCTTCAGTACCTTGTGTTTCGATACCAATTGGGTTTTCTGCGATCATTTCTGTCCAACCCATTGCAGTCATATCTTTATAAGCTTCTGATTCTCTAATTGGTTTAAAACTAAGAACTGGACATTTTTTAGTTCTTCTAACCTCTTGTATTTTTTTGAACTCTGGATAGTTTTTAATACTCATTTTTCCTTTGTTTTTCTTATATATATTCTTTTTATTCGAGGACTCCGAGAATTTTTCAATAATGGTGAAATTTTTTCACTTATTAACAGTATATTTAATGTCCTCTGTAGAAAAACAGCTTATAAACTGTTTTTCTGCTTTCCTATATATAGAAAAAACCGGTTCCTAGGAATCGGTTTTTTTATTCAAGTTTTTTCTATAATATTGCGATATGTTAAAAGTACACTTTGAAAATTTTAATCACTTCTTGGAGATAACAAATCCACCCAGTAGTGTAACTGATCGTCTAGAGAAGCTTAAGACTCTTAGAGAAAGACCTGACTATCATCCTGAGCCCAATACTTTTGAGCACATACGTATAGTGACTGAGAGATTGATGCTAACTAATGACATAGATCTTATATTCGCAGGATGTATGCACGATCTATTTAAGCTAGATACATTAGCAATAAATCCTAAAACCGGATTTCCTACTTGCCCTGGACACGATACGCAAGTAGCGAGCTTTATACGAAGTAATAAAGAGGTACAGGACTGGATGAACAGATACGAAGCTGATATTGAAACAGTTGCAGATCTTTGTAAGGATCATATGAGATTTCATCAATTTGATAGAATGAAAGTATCCAAGCAGGAAGAATTCAAATCAAGACCACATTGGGGTAAATTAATATACCTAGGTGCTGCAGATAATATGCTGGTTGAATTCGATATAGATAATTTAGAAAAAAGCTGGAAATGGAAAGAAAGAAATACGCTATAAGGACACTTAACAAATATGTTAACGAGGGAAGGATAGAAAGAAATCCTCACCCGACTCTTCCTATATCCATCTATAATTATTCAAGGGAAACTCAATTTAAGAATGATTGGGACGAAGTAACATTGTCTATGAGAGGAACAATAATAGACGATAAAGGATATGTTGTTGCCTCTGCTTTCAGTAAGTTTTTTAATTACGAGGAAGTTGCTGATCAGGCTCCGACTAAAGGAGATTATGTTTATGTGCAAGAAAAGATGGACGGATCCCTAGGTATACTCTTTTATTACCAGGATGAATGGCATCTTGCAACTAAAGGATCTTTTACTTCAGATCAGGCGAAGAGAGGAATGGAAATACTAAGAAAAAACTATTCTGTTTTTGATCAGGTCTTCTTCAAGGAGGTAACCTATATAGTTGAAATAATTTATCCGGATAACAGAATTGTAGTTGACTACAAAAATGAAGAGAAAATAGTTTTCCTAAGCACTTCTGTTAATGGGGAAGAACAACACTGGACAACATCTTTATCATTATTTAAAGGCAGCGGTATAAAAAAATCCGATATAGTTAAATGTGAGCAGCACTTCTCTTTCGGTGAAGATCTTTATAAATCTTTAAAGGATAAAAACACAAAAAACGAGGAGGGATTTATTCTTAGATTTCAACCTGGTAATTTTAGAATGAAAATAAAATTCGAAGAATATGTTAGATTGCATAGGCTTCTTACTAATTTTTCTAATGTTGATATATGGGAAGCATTAAAGGATGGAAGAGATATAAATGTTCTTCTTGAAAGAGTACCTGACGAATTCGATGCTTGGGTTAGAAAAACAATAACAGATCTTAGATATCACAAATATGCTATAGAGGAAAGAGCTGGAAAGATTCACTACTATTTCAGATACGGAAAATACAGTGATCGTGAGATCGAGCCTACTAAGAAAGAATTTGCACAGCACTTAGAATTCTGCAAAACTGAACCTTCTATAAAGGCTATCTGTTTTTCTATATGGGACGGTAAGAACTATGATGATATAGTTTGGAAGATGATCCGGCCTAAATATCAAAAGCCATTCTGGAATAGAGAGGAGTAGTATTTGTAACTTCTTGGAATTCAATGTCTATAATATACGAATGAGAAGAAAGATTATAGACATCTACTGGGAAGAATTCGAATCATATTTCAGAAGTAAATCTGTTAGCCCCGCTATAACCAAGAAATTTATCTCATCTTTACAATCTCACATAAAGGATAACGAAGCATCTTTTAAAAAATTCTGGGAATTTATAAAGATCAATCGAACACTTCCTATAGAAGATTCCATATCAAATCTAAACAAGGAAATACTTTCCAATAAAAAGTATAATAAGACCATGATCTTTGTTTCTGAGTGGGCTCATTCCTATCTAGGGGCTGGTGAAATTATGTGCTTGCTTATATCTGAGTCTTCATTCTCCGGTGGTAAAAGAAAACCTGATATACTTTTTAAAGGATCAGATAGAAAAATAGAGGTTAAATCATACGCAGATAATTTTAGATTAACTGAAGCAACGTCTTTCTTTACTGATCTAGGTACTATCATACAAGCTCTTGTACAAGGAGGATTTTTAGGTAGCTTAACTGATTCCAATAACAATGATCTAAGAAAAGGACTAAGACATTTTTGCGAGTCTTTTCTTTGCCCCCGTGGTTTTATAGAATTGAATGGTAAGATATGGAAGCTTGAATCAAAAGACGACGAAATGATAGTATTCAAGGCCAGTCCAGATACACCTCAGGAGGTCGTTAATTATTCGATAGTCAGAAATTCTCTAAGGAACTGGTTAGGTAGAGGTATGTTAAGTCTTAAACTTGCAGAGATCATCGATCCAACAAGAACCTCAAGGATACAAAAGGGGGAAGTTTACGATTATGTGAGTCATATTATGGGAGCAGGGGATCTTCCACCTATACCTTTAGAGCAATACTTTATTCTTTGCGGGTTGGAATCTATTTTAATATATGAAAGAAAGAATAAAATCCATCCATTTCAGATAGTCAAGTTTAACGAATTAAATCAATTCACGTTGGATAGGATAGGGCAGGGGAAAGTTTCTTATAAGAGGAACTTAGGAATCAAACCTAGAAAGAAGTGAAGACCCCCGGTCAGTACCGTCTAGTTTAATCCCCGCTTGTTTTATAGCTTCCTTTACTCCTTTTGTTATAGTATCATAATCTAAGTAATATCTAGATTTTTCTATTTTATCTCTCTTACCTTTTGGATCGTGGAAGAAATCAACATATGCTTGTTTGACGTCTTCAGGATCAGCATTCTTCATCCATTCTACTAAAGCATTTTCAAAAAGTAAACTTGTTGATTCCCACTCGTCACCTTTAAAAATTAAATTCTCTATCCACCAATTTAAAAATCTAGATTGATATGTTCCTTCTTCTGCTAATCCTTCAAATGATAATCTTATGAAATCTTTTATTATTTCAGCTATTTTCTTTTTGTCGTTTTTATATGATAGTGGTATATTAACATTTATCTGTCCTGATGAGATATTGTTTTCTATAGAGTAATCCCCTTGCGTTGGTCTTATAAGAACCCTTTTCTTCCCCGTGTAAAAATCTTTAGATGAGTTTGTATCTAGAAATATCAAAAATCTAACTATGTTAGGATATGAAAGTGTAAGATAAAAATCCACCCAAAATATGCTATCATCAATACCTTTAGCCATCTTATTAGAACCAATATTAGATCCACTAAATTTTTCTAGTCTTTTAAAAGGTGTAGAATCCGATATCGCATCAAACAGTTCCATTATTTGGTACTTGTCCACTGGATGATCCTCTAAGCTTTCTGAAAAGAATCCAAGATATGTTGGTTTTGTGGATATCCTTGACGCAGAATCTCTTGCGAGTAACCAGTTTTTAAAAGTTTTTATACGCCTTTTATTCTTTTTCATCCTAACCTATATATCCCAATTCAAAAACCGTTTAAAACGAAACTTTTAAGGCGGTTTTGAGTATAATTAGTATAATTAAAACTAATAAATTATGAGTACAAAAACAAAATCAACACCTAAAGCTACGATGAAAGCTAAGGCTGTTAAAAAAGCAAGTGTTTCTACGAGAAACACAGTAGCAGTGATTCAATTTACACCACGTGGTCGTAGAATCCGCAAGTATAATTCTATGTCTGATGCTATGAGAGCTACTGGTGTTAACACTGGATCTATCTCTAAAGTAGTTAGAGGTATCTGTCAAACAGCTGGAGGTTTCCGTTGGGCTAACGCTTAATTAGAAACTCACAAAAATCCTAAAGGGCCCTTCGGGGCTTTTTTTGCGAAATCATTTTTTTAATCAAATGGATTGTTCTACTTTTGGAAAATAAATAAAAAACTATGGAAGGAAATGCTTATTACCTAAAGAGATTGGAAAACAATGCTAGAACTGGTTATTTATTTGGAAGATTCCCAATACCTTCCGGTATTCCTTTTATATTCACTGCATCTACTATTATCGTGTCTGCACTAATAGAAGTTGTGTTTCCCACACTCTTTATCATTCCTATAATAGCAATTGTTGTTTGTTGGGAACATTACACTAGAGTACACTTCCGTAGCTTTGTATTTGAAGAATGTATTGTTGAGGAGATAATGTTTAAGAATGATCTAATAAGAAATGGAGCAGATCCTAACTTCCCAGACGATCCATTATACGTAACTGAAGAAGATCGAGCATCTATATTCGAGGAGTGCTTGTATATTAATTCAGAAGAAAAATTCCTTAGTAAAATAAAAAACCACTACCGATTTTTAATCTCAGTAGTGGCTATGTTTATTGGTATTTATCTTTTGATTAAAGTCCTCTACTAGTTTTGAACTTATCGTAAGCCATTTGAACTTTCATTGTATCCATTGCAAGTTGTCCTGCGATTTTGCTAATTGCTATTCTTTCAGCTTTTCTGATATCACTGAATACTGGGTTTCTTTTAAGATCTCTAACTAGCATATAAACCATTTCTCCTATTCTGAGAGTACTTTTAGATTTTTCTGCTCTTCTTACTGATGCTATATCTTTCCCAGCCTCAGCCTCATCTCTATTTTTTGTAGAAATTGTAGCATCTTGAATAATAGACGAAGCTACTACAGCTAAATTACTAGGTGTTTCGTTTTTAAAGAATTCAAAAGCTTTAAGAACTTTAGGATAGATGGTTTCACTTGTCGTTTCCCCAACACCACTTATTAAGTTTTTAAATTTATTTGTTGTTCTAGCTACTGTTCTTGCAGATTCTAATCCGATAGCATCAGCTAAAGCAGGAATGGTTACCTTAAAAGCTCCCGATTGATCATCAATATATCCGAAATCCCTTAATCCTCTAATTGACATTAGATATTTACCAGGATCTCCTTCCTCAGCTCCTAAGGCTCTTAAGTAAAGTACAGCCATTTGTTCTTTACTTAAAATTTGGAAGTCTCTATCTAAAGCTCTTTTTTCTCCAGCACTTAGAGTTTCTTCTTCGTCCCAGTAATCTTGTTCGAATAGGAAAGATAACATTACTAAGTTATTTTCTTTCCAATTTTCAAAAATCGAATTTGCTATTTCTTGTTCGTAGTTTTCTGAAGAAAAGCTTTCGAACATTTTGATGTGTTTATTTTTCATGTAGATGCTATTTTCTTTTTCTTATATATCCAAGTTTGTCCTATTATTTTTTTTTTAGAAAGTTTTAGAAATCATTTTTTTTATTAAATAGAACATTCTATATTTGTCTTGTTAATCTAATAAACAAAAAGATGATCAACGGTAAAAATAAAAAAAATTAGAAAAAACCAAAAATCATTTTTTTTATCAAAAGGGTTAATCTACATTTGTCTTGTCTAACAATTAAAAATTAAAATTATGAAAACAACTTTTTCAGCTTTAGTTATCGCTTTAGGATTAGCTTTAACGTCTTTTTCATCTATCGGCAGTTCACAAACGAATACCCCGATAAACAAAAATCTAGATAAGATCACGGATTCTATCGCAATCGTATTAAATCAACGATACGGATACGATCTTAAATTAGATCCATCTCTTAAGAACGGGAGTATTAATTATTTAAAAGAAGTAAAGAGCGGTCGATCTTTAGATCCAGTAGAAGACCAAGGACATATCCATACTTCTGCTATGATCCCAATGGAATATTACAATTTAATTCCTTATTCATTCTTCTATGAGTTAGCTTACGAAACTATCGAAGCACCGGAATTTGCTAGTTACTTTAAATCTTATGTACCAACAAAATTTTGGGTAGAAGAAGTTGTAGTAGGAGATCAATGCTACTTCATCGTAGCAATTGACTAAAAAAATATAGCCCACAAAAAAATCCGCTTTAGGCGGATTTTTTTGTGTGTATTAATAATTATTTTCTAGATCCTCTACCAGTACCAGTCCTTACTGATCCTTTAGTTTTGTCTGGATCTATTTCAACGTTAAAATTCATAGTTATTTCATTTATTGTAATCTTATCGCATTTAATTCCAGCAGTTTTAGGAATGTACGCCTTTACAATTTTGTTTTCTCCTGGAATAATCTTAGTTCCTTTTATAGTTAAAATAACATTTCTAAATGTTTTTCTTACTGCTTCAGTAGTATCAGGAGATGCTGGCTGAATTTTAGCTGTTTTTGATGCTGTAATTATAGCGGATGTAACAGTTTTTAAATAAGTCTCTACTGATGCTGCTCTATCTATACATAGTTTGGTGTTTACTTTTATATCGCCTTCTTGTGAAGCTGATCCTTGTATCTCTATTTCAGAGACTGAATTAAAGTCCTGAGTTATTGCATTATAGATATTCTTCTTACCGTTTTCTGTTAATGTTGCAGTACCGGAAGAGAAAAGTATTCCGTTATCTTCAATTGTTAATGTGTCAGTTGTGTCTGGGGTTTTTAATGGGATTTTTACTTCTTTAATTTCAGTAATTTTTTTATCAACCCCTTGATTTTTACCAGCTTTTGTAAGTTTAGGATCTAAAGTATAGAAAACATAAGTGAAAACTGCAGTTCCCGCTTTTTGTAATTTTTTATCCTTACCTCTTGTTAATCCATCATTATCTCTGTCTACAATTTTTCTTCCAACATTCATTGACATATTCGTTGGTACCACTCCAGAAATAGGTGTAACTTTTTTGTCATTTTCCCATTTTCCTATTTCTATTTGTGATTCTGCTTTTGTTATGTAATATAGATCCTGCGATCCTGATCCTTCAATTTTTCTACCTTCCCCTGAAAGATGTAAAACGTCCCAAAGTCCTTGTTGTCTGTCGTATTTACCAATATTATCAAATTTTGCTTTTCCTTTTTTGTTTGCTTTAGTTATAACTGAACTAAGCTTACTGATATTTCTAGTATTAAGAAGATTTAATAAATCCACTATTTTCATTTTTCCGTCTTCCTCATTAAAACTCCCGTAAAGACTATAATTAGCATTCATCGGGGAAGACTTTACTACAAAAACACTTCCTTGAATAACCTCGTTGTATTCTATCTGGTTAACATTTGTATCAATTGATGTGATATTAGTGTACTTTCCGTCAAGTATTTCTGCAATAGCTTTTGAAAAAGATGCTCCTGCTGATGCTAAAATGTCTTCTTTAAACGATGGTCTAGCATCAGATTTCATTAAATCCTCTATATATGCTAAATTTAGCTTAACCTCTGGAGAATCATCTAACTTTCCGCTTAATAAAGTCTTAACATCATCCCATGTTCTATCTTCGTTAACCATCATAGAATACGCTTCGTTTATAAACTCCGTAAATGATAGCACTTGTTTTTTCATTTCCATCTTATCTAATTTTTTATTTTATATTGTATATATCTTTTTTATATGAAAAATCTTTTTTGTGATTTCAGATATACTAATGACTCCTTAATCTCTTTTTTCCAACCTTCCTTTGGCTTTTTAACTGTTATACCATTATCTGTGCTTTTGAAGTCCCCTTTTAGTGTTTTATTAGGTCCATCTAAAACATAATATCTTGCATTCTTAAATAGTGTGATATTACCACCTGCAGTCTTTGACTTATAAGTGAATGTAGCCTCACCAGATTTACTTTGACCCCAAGTTCCATTCAGTTTAGAAACTCCAGGGAATTCTTTTTTGAATTCACCTTGGTTATTCTTCATTTTGTCAAGGATCTTTTGACTTGCACCTCCAGCTTTAACTATTGTTGCAATACCAGTAGTACCGATCTTTTTAATACCTGCCTTATCTGATGATGATAGTTCAACTTTTTTAACCTCAACTTTCTGAGGTCCTTGCTGTTTAACCCCATCCACTGGAGATTTTAAATTTGCATTTTCCGCTATTTTTTTTGTGATAGTAGCATTTCTTTTACCTAATGCAGACATCCAATTAGTAGTAGGTGTAACTTTAGGTTTAACGTATTCATCAATGAATCTTTGAGCGCACGATGACATCGGTCTAACTGCTGAAGATAATGCTCCAGATATTATACCACCTACGAAAGAACCTCCTTGCTCTTTTTTAAATTTATCGATTCCTCTTGTGATCTTACCAGGGAGATCTAAAAGACCGTTAATCACTTTGCCTATTCCTGATATAGCCCCTATTACTACGTCGTAAAGCCATCCGAAGCAAGATTTACCAACATAAGCCAGAAAGTTTACTACTAATTCTCCGAATCCCCATCCTCCGTTATCATCTTCATTAATAGTCTCGTCCCATTCTTCGTTATATTCTTCGTGATCTAGTACGTATTCTTTTCCTTTATCCAGTGCTGCATCTGCACCTTTGGCTGTTATCTTTGTTCCTGTTTGTACTGCTTTTTGTACTTTTGTAGCATCAGCACCAAGATCTTTGAGCTTACTCATAAAAGGAGCTTTTTCACAAAGGGTAGCAAAAAATTCTCCTAGCCATTTAGAGCATCCTAATGATTTACCTATTCCTACTGAAGCCACACTACCGAATGCAGTTGCACTAAATTTAGTTGACCATGAAACAACACTAGTTTTAATTGCAATACCTACTGCTCCCATTCCAGGAAGTGCTTCAGCTGCTGCAGAAACTAAATCTTTAATCCCGAGTAGTAAACTTGCAGATCCAAATATGATTTTACCACCTCCTTTTACTATACCACCAACTGTTTTAGCACCTGCTGCATCTTTACTAGCAGTTATTAAGTTCATTACCCCCTCAACAACTGTAATACCTCCTGCAATCATTGCACACACAGGGGCTAGAAACTGTGCAATAGGTATAAATGATAGGATAGTACCTATAATCTGTATTAAAATTCCTAAAGCGGTGAGAGGATTTTCTTTTATGAATGTTCCTATTGCAGATATAATCTGTTTTGAAAAGTCCCAAACTGCTTTAGCACCACTTGATAGAGCGTCCCAAGCTTTACCTACCTTATCACTAACATATTCTGCTGCTTTCTTAACAGGCTCTACTACGTATGTATTAACTACCTTTTTAATATCATCTGCTACACCTGATACAAATTTTGTTGTGGCGTTCCATGTATCAGACCAAAATCCTTCTAAAAGAAGATCAGCTTTATCCTGTAATTTATCGAATGTACCCTCAGTAATTATATGTAGTTTGTCATTTTTGAAAAGAACAACGTGTCCCTCTGCAATTGAATTGTCCTTTAAGTATAATACGTTTCCTTTAGACTCAAACCAATCTTTCTTGTTTTCGTATAAAACACCTAACTCGTAAGTGTAATAGCCTTTCTCTAAAAGGTATTGATTTTCTTCTTCTGAATTATTCTCATTTAAAGAGCCTCCGAAGAAATCTTTAAATAAGGAAAAGTCCCAAGAAGCCATGCAGTTTTCTCTTAGCATGGACATTTGATTTAATTTAGCCTCTAAAACATTATCAGAATCAAAATTAAAGGATTCTTCTACTTTATCGAAGTCATTAAATAGCGATAGATATCTCATTTTTTATTTTTTTTTAGCAATTTCCACTGTCTGATATCATCCCCTCTTCATCTCCCTCTTCTTCGTGATCGTGGTTACTTTGTGATTCAGCATAAAGAAAATTATAAACTTCCTCAACATCATCTTTAGATGTTGCTATGTGATCCGTTGCCCATCCGTGACCATTCTGAAGAACAGCATCAACTTGCATTGGATCCATTTCCAATATTGCTTGACACATACGGTGCATATTCGTAATATTAGCAAAGAACATATAGTTCTCCATCTCGTTATGATCCTCGTTTACTGTTGATGCTACTTTTTTTGTTTCTTGTATCTCATCAAAAGATTTAAGATTTTTCATATAGTTAATTATTTAATCTCTTATATATCTCCTAAACGATTTAATAGATTACCGCCTTTAAATAGTGCTAGAGTTTCTTTAGGGTCTACTCCCGATAATTCCAACTTAATTCTTATTAGCTCTTTTGTTGGTTCGTCGCACAATTGATAGATCTTATTTGCTATTAACGGATATTCTTTATGAATCCTTACTATTAACTTGGGAGCATTAAGAACATCTGAAAACTCAACATTAGATATTTCGTTATCCCACTCTAATCTATCATAAGCTGTGTCATAATCGTATCCTTTACCAAATCCGAAAACCTGATACAAAATACCATAATCATCAACATAACTACTCGAGAAACTCCAATCTCCATCTCCAGTATAATCATCTTCTGCGCTACCAAAATCAGCATTTATCTTTTCACCGTACGGTGTAATTATATTTAAAGATTCATTTTCGTAAAAACCATCATCACCATCAAATCTTGCATTCATTAGCCAATCAACTAGATCTTTATCCTTGTTTAGATCTTTTAGATAGTCTGAATTTTCAAATAAATGGAAGGATTTTATGTTCTTCATGTGATATATATCGTATGTAATAGATCTTAAATCTATACAGAGATATATAAATAAAAAAAAGAAAATGAAAAACCTTACAGGATATGAAACATACCTAAAATCAGGTAGAGTTAATGAGCAAAGCGTTCAACCAACAACTAAAGACTTTATCCTTGATATCGCAGCAGAAAATGGTGTAGATGCAATGGAGCTTTTAAGAATGGTAGAAGATGATCTTGCTGAATCGGGAATGAGTGAATCATTATTATTAACTGAATCAGCAGATTCTGTTATCACTTTATCACAATTTTTTATTATATTACCAAGCGTAATCACAGGACTTGTTTCATTGGCAATGGGTGGAAGTTTCCTTGAAGGATATGCTCAGAATAAAAGATGGGTTAAAGCTGAAGCTGATAAAAGAGTTAGAGAGATGATCAAAAAAGATCCTAGCTTAATCGATCGTCAATCTGATTTGATAAATCAAGTAACTGACGAAATTAAAAATGATCCAGCTATTCAAAAAATGCTTAAAAGCAAAAGAATGGAAGGTGGAGCACAACACCCAGACATCAAAAGAGACAGATCAACTTATAAATCACACATCTTTGGAGGTGGTTACTAATAAATATTAATTCAATAAAAAGGAGCTTAATGCTCCTTTTTTAGTTTTATATGAAAATGTAATAAGAAATATTAAATATTCCTAACCAATCTAACTTTAAGTCTTTGGTCTTTTGGGATGCCCCCATATCTTCTAGTAGACAAATAATAAGCATAATTATTAGAAAATCCTTCAGGTATATTATCAAAAGCCCAATATGCTTCTGATGAAAACCCGAGGATGTTTATATTGTAATATTCTTGTAAAAATTTAAACTCATTAATTGTAGGAAGTCTCCAATCATCACCATATTGTTTTGCTAGATTTATAGCAGTATCGTAATTGAATATCTCAATACCTTTAATTGTCGGATGCATGTTAATCTTATTATCCCGGTAAGATAAATCGTTACCCATTATTTCTATATTACCAAGATTATAATTCTTCATTATACTCACATTTTTCTTTTCCTAGATCTAACCCAAGCCTTTGTAACGGAAAGAATGTCATTGACAAAGCTTTTTGTTCTTGCTTTAGCCAATTCCATAGATACTATTGGTATAGTAGTTTTCTCATCAACAATAACATCCGCAAAAATAGTCCATCCATACATATGGAATTCAATTGTTACACCTATTCTAATTCCATCGGGATTGATAAATTCAAAGTAAGAAACATCAGCTAGATTAGTTCTGTTAAAAGGAGATCCTACTAGATCATTATCGTTTTCACCGAATTTGTATATCTGATTAACCCCATTTCTCTTTAGTTCATCTATAAGAGTACTTGCAGTGGAGAATTCTTCGTCACCATAAGATGACTCTAATTTTTTAATCTCCTCCTCTTTTTTCTCTATTTCTTTTTTAAGCATACTAATCTCCGAAGTGATCTTATTAATTTGATCAACATACGGATTGAAACCTGATGCCTCGTTGAATTTTTCTAATTTTTGTATCATTTTATTTTATTATAAGGTTCATTGCATCATTAACTGATTTTATTCCTGTATTTCCATTAACAGAGAATTCACCCGCTCTTTTATTAATCTTGTATTCCCCTGATTTATTTGATAAATGTACTTCTGAGCATAAGTTACCTCCTCTAAAGAAGTTAGCTATAGATTCTTTTAAACCGATACCTTTCTCGTTACCGAAGAAATTAGAAAATCCTTTCTTACTAGAATTAAATATGTAGGGAATTCCAGCTTTTTTAGCTTCCTCCCTAATTTCTCTAATCTCATCTCCAGTAAACCAATTAACGGATCCTTGAGATCTCCTTTCTGAAGCTGAAACTTTATTGTCTTTTTTCTTACTATAATAAGATGATACAAATTGCTCGAATAGTTTAATGTGCTGCATTTTAATTATTTCGTATCTTATATATATCCTATATGATAATAGATGGAGGGATTAATTATAGATTGATAGATAGATTTAATGTAGATTACATTGAATCCAAGATATCAAGTATAAAATCCGATGAGTGGTACAAATATAAGTACAGACAGGAAAGATATAAAGATCATAATGAAACTTTTTCAATCCCCCTAATATGGTCTGAGAAATTCTCCGAAGTTAATACCCACGAAAATTATCAAATGTTCGAGGACGAGATAAAAGAAATAGAACTAATAGTAAGGAAAAGACTGTGTAGTTCTGGTGGATTGATGAGTGCAGTTCTTATAAATCTCCCTGCAGGTAAATCAATAGGAAGACATAAAGACGCTAGTCCGATAGGTGATAGATTTAACAGATGCCACAGGATCCATATACCTATAATAACAAATGATTATTGTCTATTTGATATAGATGGGGAAATTAAAAACTTAAAAAGAGGTGAAGTGTGGGAAATAAGTAACGTGAATAAATTCCACAATGTAACCAATAATGGAAGTACTGACCGTATCCACTTACTCTTGGATTGGGATCCTCTTCTCACCCAATCTTCTTAATAGACCATATCCTTTATCAGTTTTGGTTAGTTCTTGAAATTCATCCTCGGTTAATTCTGATTTTATTGTGTCGATTATTGATGGATTAATTTTTTTCAATGAATTAAAAATCTTTACAGCTAACAAAGATTCACCTGATCTATATTTACTAATTATAATATCCTTGACCATGTCTTCCTTTTGAATATCCCCTAGATCAATCAGATCCTCCCCTTTAATTGCTAATTTATTTGTATTGGATTGACCTAATGATATGATAAAATTTACGTCCTTCTGTAATACATTTTTCATAAATGTGTTTTCGATTGACAGCTCGCCATCAATAATCCACCCGATAGTCTCATTTATTTTATCCCTTAAATCACTTTCATTACCCACAGATAAAGAAATAAAATAAGTGCTATGAAAAACATCGTAATCTCCGTAATCATTAAAAAGATCGGAGGCAATTGATTTCGTAGAATCCTTATATTCCTCCATCGCAGCTTCGTATTCTTCTTCTGATTCGAAATCGTTTCTTTCAGGTTCTTCTGGCATATCATCAGCCATATTATATCCGGAATATCCGGCATTCATGTACATATTCAATAGTCCATCTCTATCTAAGGGCTCTAGCATATTATCACTAATAGTTGAGACTTCTGGGTATGCGTAATGGCCGTCTGGCTCAAGGGTAAAATATTTTTCCATGTGTTATCTATCTCTTTTTAAAAAATTCATTGTAGATAGCTTCTGGGATATCTACTATCTTATCAATATCAAATTTACCTTCCATATTAAACATAGGAATATACCTTTTTTTACCCAAGTATGACGGAAAAGTAAATGCTTTACCCCTGCACAGAACATCAAATCTGATCCTTTTTAGCTCCATAGCGAAGATATTTTCTCTTCTTCTGACCTTATTATACCTGAAGTAAATATGCAGTCCATTATTAAGTGTTTTTTCAACTAAAAAATCACTAAGATTGATCGATTTTTCCTCGATAAAATCCATAAAATCTTCAACCGAACCAGGATTTCCCTCTATGTCTAAACACACTATCTCAGAATTTTCTAAATCTAGAGCTAAAAAATTATAATCTTCTGGTAGAAGTGCTGGGTTGCTAAATACAGCATCAGTAATCTTAATGGAATTTTTATGTAGCTTTCTAATGCCCCACTCTAGATCAACTTTACAAGCATAGGTGTAAACTCCTATCTCTCTCCATTTAGAGGCTTGTTCTAGTATTTGATCGTGTTGTGTCACACAAGTAGTTTATTCTTATTTGTTTTTGAAAGCTCCGAGTCTTCCTAATAGTCTATACCCAGGAGCTGCTGTATCATCAATTAAATGTAGATCTTCTAATCCCTGCTGTTCGATGTTGTAATCAACACTCTTCACTAGCTCTATAAATTGTTCTGCAGTCATGACATCAATTGTCATTTTCTTATCGTAATCAGCTCTGAAATAATCAAATATATCCTGATCATCTATATCTCTAACAGTCTCTGCTCCCATAGCCTTAAGCTCTTTCTTAGTAAGCTCCTTGCTATTTGCATAGATGTACATTATTCTGTCTTCCTCGTCTTCTTCTAGATAACCACTACTCCAAATACCAATCTTCATTAGCTCTTTCTCTGAGGGTTTAACATAAATCTCGTATGAGATATCAGAAGGTGTATCATAATAGCAAACTGATGTAGTTGATAATGTAACTCCGTTAACAGTTATCTCTCCATAATTCTCGTCTACCGAATCCCACCCTGCTTCGTTTAACTTGTTAAATTGATTGAAAGATTTGATCCGATTTAGCATGATCTATATATCGATCAAATACCAAATCTATTTAGTATACTAGATCCCTTTGTTATAGCTTCAGCTTCTTCCTTGCCAAATTCTTCCTCGAACCTAGCTACAGTTTTAGGATTAGATTTCCTTAAAGATTTTAAGAGCTTTCCTAGAGCTAAAGGATTTTGATCTTTGATCTTTCTTAAAGCAAGCAATAATTTATCTACATCTCCTATAACTCCATTTGACGAAATAGAAATATACACATCTCTAACGGAAACTAAAAGATCTATAGTTGGATTATTAGAATATTCTCTTTTAATTAGATGATCGTATTTTTTATTTATTGTATAAATTAGTGCTTTTCTAAAAAAATCATCCAGCTTATCTATTGACGAAGCACCCATGCTAATTAGAACTCTGTTTCTGTTCATCTCTTCCTTAGCTGAATACCCTTCCTTGTTAGTTAATCTTACATTAAGATTTGTTTCAAATGATATCCCATCTATTCGATCATACAAATTAAAAGGATCGGCATTTATTCTAATATCGGAGTATTCATATATTTTACCCCCGTTAAAAAAAACACCATCAAATTCTTTATAAGTGGGAAGTGTATTTAAAACATCATGATCTGTGATCATTGAAGATAATCCACTGTTGTTCTTATAATCATTTATAATCTCCTTGGCGTTATTCATTTTGATAACTTTATCCCAATTAGATTTTATCCATCTTTCTAAATCACCCTCGTTTAATCCCCTCTCCTTTCTTAGCAATATAAATCTAGTAATCGAGTATTTTATAAGCTCTTCCAATGTATTGAAGGCTCCATATCCATAGGTGTTTCCCGAAGACTCACTAAGCTGGCACCATTGATTATTATATTTGTATAGTCTAGTACTACCAGCATAAGCACCTTTGATATAAACCCTACCTGTTTTAACAGGTTTAAATAGATCTTCGATTGGTAAAGATCTTCCGTTAGCAACTAAAGTCTGTAGGAATTTACCATCCTCACTATTCATAATGTAGTCCATTATTACAGGACCTGCAGAAGGATCCTCAGATTCATTAAGATAGCTTTTAAATTCTAGTAGATGCTTCATAAAATGCCAAATTAGAAAATTCCAAGTCTGCCTAGAATTTTAGCACCTTGCTTGATTCCGTTATCCTCCCAATTTTCAGGACTAGGTAAATAGATAGACATTTGTGGGTACTTGTAAATCATCGCTTCAAACTTATCTTTATAAGAAGAGGAAGAAGATCCGCCATCAGTATTTAATTCAGTAATGATATCATTTATTTCTTTTTGTGGAATTCCATTCATGCTTCCTATATCTTTAAGGTGAGTATTAAAAACATAAACAATCTTAGGTATAAGCCCTTCTACATTTTCGATCGGATAAATGAGATCTGGATTACTTGTTAGGTATCCTTGAACACCCTTCCTCCTAATATACCCTGATTTTTGTATGGTATAGATAACCTCTGAGTTACCAAACTTAAGAGCTACAGTTCCATTCTTTTTTTCTATAGGTGTAGAAACAATTTCAAGTCCGCGTTTTTCTAGATCCTTTAATATAGGTAATGATTCTAATCCACTATCAAACGGGTTAAAATCCTTATTGCTATTTCTAGTATCTTTTATTAATGAATCCATCTTATTCCAAACATGGTCACGTAGTAGATATTGAGATCCATATCCATGGGGATCTTCAGGCATACCCTCAGGAGTAAAGGTAAACTTTACACCATACTCTTTAGCATTTCCTTTTCCCTCTGGATTATAAATAATTCCCATTGAATTATCCACTCCGTTCCATTTATAGAAAACCTCTTGAGTTCCGTCAGGTAATTCCTTTAGGAATAAACCTCCAAATAGAGGAATACTAACAAAAGTATTTACTAGTCTTTTTACTGTGAGCTGGCTAAGATCCTTGATTAGCTTTGAATTCATGTCCAATGATTTAGATTCATTAATTCTTGAGAATTCCCCAAATGTTATTAGTTTTTTCATTCTTTATATATCATGTTATAGATCATATGATTTAAATCTTCGGTCATAATATTTTAGAAAATTCTCTAAAGACTCATTCCCTAGATCAAGTACCTCTTGGTCAGGTCTATCCACCTCATAATTACCATAGACTTCAGCCCATAGCTGAGGAAATTCTTCAAAGGTGGTGAGATCAAATTTGTTGTGCAAGTCAGGTGGAAACACTTTGAATCTATTAGCAGATCCCACTGGATCAAACTCCTTCATCCATTGACTCATATATTCGATGAAATTAGTCTTGCCGTATTTTTCAACCTCAGATCTCGTAGCTTCAACCTCTATCGGATCTGAAAGATAGATGGACATCATTAATTTCTCCCATTCGTTTTCGGGAGACAACTCCTTAAAATCCCTAGTAGCGTCAGTACAAAATAAATCCAGATAACCATCTCTGACAAACTGCAAAGCATGAGTTAACTCGTGAGCCATGTTTCTTTTGTAATCCTTGTTATAAGAATGCTCTGAATTTACTAAAACAACTAATTTATTTTCAGAAGATCCCTCGTAGTCAAATTGAGCGTCTGCGTCTATATCCATATCTGGATCATCAACAATAGATAATTCTGGATTCATTTTTCTAACCCTATCCTTCATTTCATTCCAGATAGAAGTTCCATCTAGATACTTCTCACAAGCATCGTATAGATTGCTATAGTTAGTTGATTCAAATAATCTAAAATTTTTAATTCTTCTCATATAAATAACCCCTTATTAACCATAGCATTCAATAGTCTCTTACTATCTATACCTTTGATGTTACCTTTCCAGGTATTAAGCCACATCCACGGCAAAATAACATTCTTTTCATTATTAAACATCACGTCTTGCGAAATACTCTTTAATGATCTCAAATCAACCTCACCTTTATTATTAAATACCACACCACTGGGAATAATTCTTAGTGATGTCAAATCGATACTTCCCCCGTTATTAAACTTAGTTCCCTGGGGAAGATTTATTAGAGATATCAAACCAACAGATCCCCTATTATTAAACTCCACATTAGGAGGAAGACTTGTTAGTGTTGGTAAATTGACATTCCCGTAAAAATTTCCACCATCTGTAACAACTACCTTATCATCTACTATCTCACAGGTGTAACCTCTCCTATCTAATTCATTGGTAAATTCTTCTTGTGTCATCTTTCAAATACTCCTTTACTTATCATCAGGTTCAATAGCTTAGTACTATTTATGCCTTCTATATTTCCACTCCAATCCTCAAACCTACCAAAGCTACCACCTATTAGTGAACCCAAATTTACATCCCAGTTATTATTGAACCGAACATTAGCAGAAATCACTTTAAGTGACCACAAATTGACCTCACCTCTATTATTGAAGACCCTGTCAGAAAGCTTCACTAGAGATCTCAAATCGACCTCCCCCCTATTATTGAGCTGTACATCAACAGGAAGCATCTGTAGTGAGTCCAAAAAGACTTCACCTCCATTATTGAACTTGACACCGTCAGGAAGCACCTTAAGTGATCTCAAAGAGACGTAACCTCTATTATTGAACTCGAAACCTGCAGGAAGCACCTCTAGTGATCCCAAATTGAGATCTCCTCTACTATTATTGAACTTGACACCGTCAGGAATCACTTTAAGTGAATCCAAACTGACATCACTTCCATTATTGAACTCAAAACCAGAAGGAAGCACTTTAAGTGAATTCAAATTGACACTACCACTATTATTGAACTGGACCCCATCAGGAAGCACCTCCAGTGATTCCAAATTGACATAATTTGTATTATTGAACTCCACATCAGCAGGAAGCTTCTTAAGTGATTCAAAATTGATGGTACCATCATGAATCACTATAATCTTATTCCCTACTATCTCATAGGTGTAACCTTTTTTTTCTAATATCTTAATAAATTCTTCTCTAGTCATCTTTCAAATACTCCTTTATTTATCATCGAGTTCAATAGTCTATTTGGCGCTATGCCTTCTATATTACCTTTCCATCTAGAAAAAGATGTATTATACTTTGATCTCCCCTTAAAATAGACAGTTCCATTTCTAAATTTCACCCCAGGAGGAATACTAACTAGTGAGCCAAAATAGGAAGTCCCCAGATTATTAAACTTCACGCTAGGATGAAGAGAAGTGAGAGAACTTAAAGTGACATTCCCACCATTATTAAACTCCACATCAGGAGGAAGACTAGTTAGGAATTGCATAGTAACATTCATGACATTATTAAACACAACACCAGGGGGCAAGTCTACTAATTTTTTCAAATCGACATCACGTCCACTATTAAACTCTACACCAGGAGGAAGAGAAGTTAGCCATCCTAAATCGACATGCCCTTCGTGAGTAACAATTATCTTATCACCTTCAATCTCGTAAGAGTAACCTTTTTCATCTAATATCTGGATAAATTCTTCTCTAGTCATCTTTCAAATACCCCTTTACTTATCATCACATTCAATAATCTCTTACTATCTATACCTTCTATATTGCCTTCCCAATCACCAAACGATCCCCCGATTAAATATCCCAAAAAGACATCTCCTTCATTTCTAAACTCCACACCAGGGGGAAGAGAAGTGAGAGACCTCAAATTGATATCCCCGTCATTTTTAAACTCCACACCAGAAGGGAGAGAAGTGAGTGATCCCAAACCGACATCCCCTTTGTAAGTAACTATTATCTTATTCCCCTCTATCTCATAGATGTAATCTTTTTTCTTCCAGTAGATATCCAATGTATCTTTATTATATGGATCCCATGCCCTCTTTTCTAATACCTCTATAAAAGCTTCTCTAGTCATCTTTCAAATATTCCTTTACTTATCATCGAGTTCAATAATCTCTTACTATCTATACCTTCTATATTACCTTTCCACTTTGAGAAGAACCTTTCTCCAATAAGGGATCTCAACTCGACATCCCCCTCATTATTGAATTTGACCCCGGAAGGAATATTCTCTAGAGATTCCAAAATGACCCAATCTTTATTCATGAATTGGACATCAAAGAGAAGAGTCTTTAGGGATATCAAATCGACACCACCACCATTATTGAATTGGACATCAGAGTGAAGAGTCTCAAGGGAGTTCAAATGGACATTACCTCCATTATTGAATTGTACACCAGTCGGAAGTGTCTTTAGGGAATTCAACTTGACACTACCCTTATTCCTGAATTGGACATCAGGGGGAAGAGTCTCGAGTGTCGTTAAGCCCAAAAAGACATCATCGCCATGTGTTGTGTCACCGTGTGTCACCACTACTGAATTTCCTGTCATTTCGTAGGAGTAACTTCGGTATTCTAATACCTTTATAAAAGCTTCTCTAGTCATTCATCTATATATCTCTAAAGATAGCATCCAAATCTTCCCTAGTAAATCCAGAAGGAAGTGCCATTATTTTATCCTTTACCTCCTCTGTAATCTTCTCCTTAAAACTAAAAGCCTGATAATGTCTACTGTTCTCCATATGCGAAGCCCACTCAAGATTATCTATATGATTATTCTTCTTATCTAGATCCTTATGATTAACCACAAGATCCTCACATCCATCCTTCCATCTAAAAGTAAGCATCACCAATCTATGTACAAAACTCTTAGTTTCTCTAAGATGAACTTTATAGTATCCAGTATAATGCTCCTCTAATTTTATGAGATTACCCCTGGGGCCCAAAACCTTTCCTTCGACCGATACGTAATATCCAGGACAATTGTAAATCCCCTTATATAAGTCCCCTCCAAATATAACAATCCTATCACCCTCTGAAATATTCAAATCAGAGCAATTCTCTAATAGTTTCTTAACCGATTCCTTTACTAAATCCATATTTATTTTATCTTATTTATCCGCCGGGCCACGATTTCCCCGGTATCCCCGATTTTTATAATAAACCCCGCCTCATTTTACCACAAAACCCCAATTCGCCCCGCATTCCTTACCAAACAAACAACTAAGCGCGGTTATAGAAATCTCCACCTAAAACATCCGATTTTTCCACTAATCAATCCCGAAAAATCTACCCTAAAATTGGGGGGACAAAACCAGGAAAAACCACAAAGAAAGGCCTCGCTCTTTAATAACCTTAACTATATAGTAAAGCATGACATCATATAGTATAGACACATACATAGTACACACATCACTATAGTATAAGAGAACACACATGTAATACCTATCAATACCCCAAAATTTATCAAAACATATAAAAAACTAAGGAACACATATAAAACCCCTATATAGATACACACACATATACACATCCCTATACTCCACACAACACACATCCCTACTATATAGAAGAACACTATACTATAGAGACACGGACAAGCTATTATACCATCTCCTGAACCCATCCTAACCCATCCTAAATAATCCCCAGAAAATAGTGGAAAAAAGTGGAGATTTATGGAGCCTAGTGGAGATCCCTGGTAACTGTAGAAAATACCACCAAAGTGTACAAGATCAAACCCACTTTCCACGTGTATCCCCGAAGGGCCCTCCCTGGGACCCCTTGCGTGCTTACGCGGGCGATTTCTGGGATTATCTAGGATATCTTTGGGGAATGTCCGAAGGAAGTTTACGGAACTCCGAGATATCTCGGGAATTCCCCGGATATCTGGGATTAATCTGGGAGTTTCTTGGAATTTCTTGGTTTGGACCTGTTGGCTGAGGTGCCCCCGCTGGGATTATCTTGGATTCTTCCCGAATAGATTTTCTTGGATGGTCTTAGACTCTCTGTGAAGCCCCGAAAAGATTATAAAAAGTTAAGAAAAGATTTTTATAATCAGAAAAGATTTCTTATATTAACCTTATATAACGGATATGAAAGATTTCTTAAGTTTGATAGTTATTTCCAGAAATCATTTTTTATTACACTATAGAGTTTCTACATTTGCAATGTTAATTTAAAAAAACAATTACAAAGAAGAATATGATTACATCTAAAAACGGGTCCGCTTGGACTAAGTCCGATCGCAAGACTTTAAAGACGATGGTTAAAGAGAGCAAGACTATTAAGGCTATCGCAGAAGAGCTTGGACGCACACCGGCTGCTGTGATATACCAGAAGAGTCAAATGGGATTAACTAAGGTGACTAAGGGAACTAAGGTTAGAAACAAAGAGGGTAAGGTGATAGCTGAGGTGGAGACACCACAGATTGAATCTGTATCAACTAGAGATCGAGCAAAGGAAATGGCTAGGGCTGCTCGTCAGATCGCTAGAGCTAATGGTAAGCGTATCACTATGGCTATGTTCTTTGTAGAGGATTTGTAAACAATTAATATCTAAATAAAAATGCCAGTACAAATTAGAAAGTCGGTTAAGTCTGCCGCAATCAAAGACTATCTTCAGAATAGCAAAACTCTAAGAGAGGTTGCTGATACACACGGGATTAACATGGAGACACTCCGTAAAGCTTTAGGAAGTCGAGTACGTCCTAGAGGTACACGTTATCTCGCAGATGGATCTGTTAAATCCCCAGGGATTAAAAACGGTCGTAAGATCCGTACATCCAAAGCATCTGAGTTAACTCCACGTAGTAACAAACGTTGGACAAGTACAGAGGACGAGTTACTAAGAGACGCAGTGTTATCAGGTATGACTGTACATGAGACTGTAGATCTACTTGGACGCACAGCAGTATCCATCTACTGTCGTAAGTGCCATCTCTTAGACAATGGATTCATCGGAGATCCCAAAACAAGATTCACTATAGCAGATGGAATCAAAAGACCACGTAAGCCGATCTTAGAAAATTCTACTATCGAGAAGGTTATTGAGATCGAGAAAGCGGTGGATGAAGAGGAAAGAGTATCAGTCGCTCCTGTTCAATCTTCTACTATTAACTCTATTGAGCTTGAGGACTTGGCTAAGTTAGTTAAGTCATATGGCGTTAACATCACAGTCTCTGTTACTTCCACAGGTACAGAGGTTAAGATGCACAATTAATATTAGATACTGTTAGACGAGAGGGGGTTAGTTCTTAGGAGCTAGCCCTTTCTTTTTGTAGGGGGCTCCGGCAGGACCCCTTGCGAATGCGCGTATGCGTGAGGGATCTTATTCGTTACTTCCGATGTACATGGTTACTTTCCAGAATTCTGGATCCATTGTGTGGTTCATTTGAATCTCGATTGACTCTAGGCTTAGAGGAAATCCTCCTAGTTCGTATTTGGTTTTCTCAGATGAGATTGAGTTTGCTGGTACTTCTATTGTGACTGTCTTAGTGTCTTCTGTTTCTTCGTCTTCTACTTCTATATCGAAGTACATTTCTTTGATCCTTGCACCGTCGAAGTCTACTCCCCACGATTTATATGTGAGATCCATTGTCCAGGTTACTCTTCCTTCCTGTATCATTCCGTACTTTATCTCTGAGGGTTCATCGTATAGATCGATGTTCACGTTGGTGCGTCCGATTTTGTCGGAGAATTCGTTTGGATTTTCTTGGAAATTTTCGAACATTCTTAGCTTCATGGCGATTCTTTATTGGGAGGAACCCCCGATTAGGTGGTCCTAGGGTTTTATTTACTTCTTATTTATCCTTAAATTTTTTTATTCTTTTAAGTTAGTGTATATTTGCGGACGTAAATTCACCACTCAGGATTTTACGTTTATTTATTTAGATTTTGATTGTTAAGAAAACCAGGTTTTATAGCCTGGTTTTTTTGTGTGCGAATGTTGTCCGACATGTGTCCGACTCTTGTCCGAAAGCTGTGCGAAACTGAGATTTTTGTGGAACCCCGAGAGATCTTTTCAGGAATCATTTTTTTGTTTTAGAAAAATCTATTAGATTTGGAAAAACCTGAAATTATGTATATAGTCATTAGATCAAACCCAGATGGCGATAGCTATCACATGAGTAGTTCATTAGATAATGCACGCATTGCTTTTGCACGTGAGTGTACGTTTGTCAATGAGAGTATTATTGATAGTGAGGAGAGGGTTGCTTTATTAAGAGTTGATGAGGATGTGAATTTTGGAAGTGGAGTTTGGGGTGATTGGTATGGGTGTGAAGTTGTAGATGAGTTTTATGCGGAATCTGAAATAGATGAGGAATAATTTCCAAATCATTTTTTTGTTTATGTGGATTTTTCTATATTAGCTTTAACCAATTAAAATCTAATAAAAATGACAAATAAATCTAAACTAATGAGCTCAGCCATAAAATTTTTCGCTGAGAGGAAATCTAATGACGAATCTAATGAGGCAATTTTCGAGTTCTATTATGACAAAGGAGATCTTAGTGCTGCTGATATTACGGTAGAGGATTATGATAAATTAGATTGGAACGATAAGGTTGATATCAGATCCGCTGTGGTAGAAGATGCAGAATGTGACGAAGAATTACTTGAGTACTTGATGGAACACTTAAGACCCTGGATACGGGATGAGGATTAGAATTATTTAATGAATCATTTTTTTCTTTGTAGAAAATTCCATATATTTGTCTTAACCAATTAAATAAAAGGAGATGCCAAATCACGTAACTAATTTATTGACTATTACCGCAGCTACTGAAGGAAGAGTAGATGAGATTAAATCTTTGATAAGCGGGAAATCTGGAGACGATGAGATAATGCACATCGATTTCAATAAGATTCTCCCTCGTCCGGAGGCATTGGATATCACTAGTGGAAGTACCACAAGTAATGGTATTGCAATTTTGCAGTATCGTGAGGGTGACGAAACTGAGATCAGTAAGATCATGCAATACAAATGGAGTAGGGGTTTTTCTAACTATGATGATTTAATCAATCATCTGTTGGCGAAAGGGCTAGCTAATTTGGAAGAGGCTCAGAAAGCTTTAGATAACGAGAAGGTTTACGGACATCGTGATTGGTATGGCTGGACGAGAGATAACTGGGGTACAAAATGGAACGCATATTCTCAGGATTTGAGTGAGGAAGGCGTTATCAAATTTGAAACTGCTTGGAGCACTCCTGAACCAGTTATCTTTGCTCTCAGCCAAATGTTTCCTGATGCTCAATTTAATGTGAGATACGCAGATGAGGATTTTGGTCACAATGTTGGTGAGTACACATATGTAAATGGAGAGATGATAGAAGGCAATCAGCCAGAGGGTGGTTCTGATGAGGCTTATGAAATGGCCGCAGAAATTACTGGATATGAAGGTTATTTCACAGATCGTATTTTTGAGATTGAAGCTGAGAGTATCGAAGAGCTTGAGGATTACGAAAAGGATGCTATCAGCTATGTTTACAGAAAGGGTGTTCTTGAAGATTTCCCTAAGGTTGCTTTAAACTATATGGAGCAGTTAGCAGTCGGAGATGAAGACTATGAATTTGCTGAAAGAATTAAGAATACCATAGCGGTAAATCAGGAGTAAAAATTATCACCTCCATATATAGAGAAGGGTCTGGATTATTTCCAGACCTTTTTTGTGTGCTAAGGGTTTTCAGCTGCAGCCGCGGATGTTGCCTGAGGAACCCCCGCGAGCCGGTTAAAAACTCCTAAAAACTTTTTTGAGAAATCATTTTTATATATAGAAAAATCTATTTATATTTGACTTATGAAATCTTTGAAGAAAATACTGTTTAACTATAGCAAGTCCCGAGAAAGGGAGCGTGCTAAGGAAGCGGGGTTTTTCGATGGAAGGTTTAAGACTAAGGTTGTTACGCCTAAGACTAAAAAGGCTCCGAAGCATAAGCATAAATTGTTTGAACAATAATGTGTAACCAATTAAACTAAAATATATGTATAACAATGAACCGAAAGCTAGCGTATCAAGAAGAAGAATGATTATTCGCTGGAGAAGATTTATTTCATGGTTACATTCAGGATTAGAGAAAAAATTTTACCAACAGGAAGATTTAACTGATTCACAAAGAGCTGGAATTAAAATATTTGAAAGGACATTAACTGTTAAGGACGCTGAATTACTTTTAGCTCCTTTGAGTGACACCATCTATATAGAGGTCGATGACATCTTTATTATTTTGGACGGAAGACAATTAAAGATTATCAATGGTAAGTACCAATATGATATTAACTTGCCAGAAAGGGATACAGTAAAACTCTATAGTTCTTTTAAGAAGACTTTAGAGAAAAGAAGAAAACAAATGGAGTTTAAGATTATCGCAAAAACAAACAGAAGTCTTAACAACATCCTTGAAGACATAGCAGAGATTAGAGATCGTAAGAAAGAGGAGTAAGAAGCCAAAAACCCAAAGGAGCCTAAGAGAAATCTTAGGCTTTTTTGTGTGCGGAGATTTTTATAGCAGCCGCGGATTATCTGCTGAGGAACCCCCGGATACTGGAAAATCCAGAAATGTTTAGAAAATTCTAAGGAATCCTTTTTTTCTAGAAAGATCCTACTCTATATTAGCTATGTAACAAAAAAAAGAATTATGGCACTATTTAGTAAAGAACAGAACGAAGCTATCGAATTTCTTATGGATGGTATTTCTCAACAAGGTGGTTGGGAATACGACGAAGAAACAGACCTCGTAAATGTGTGGGGTAATTTCAGTTATACAGGAGAGGGTCTCAAAGATTTTAAGGGTGTTAAATTTGGATACGTAAACGGAGATTTCGATTGTTCAAATAACGAGCTCACAAGTCTTGAAGGAGCTCCAAGAAGCGTTGAAGGGCTTTTCAATTGTGCGAATAACAAGCTCACAAGTCTTGAAGGATCTCCAAGGAAGGTAGATAATTTCAATTGCTCTGGTAATTTGTTAACTAGTTTGGAGGGAGGACCAGATAGGGTTTCCATAGGAAAATATAAATGTTCTAAAAATAATCTTACAAGTCTAAAAGGATTACCTACAGGGGAAACGAACTACGGTCTTAAAATAGATTGCTCAAGTAACAAGTTAAGAAGCCTTGAAACTGTGGGTGATACAGAAAGGATTTCGGAATTTATTTGTCGTAAAAATGAAATAATAAGCTTGGATGGAGCTCCTTTAATAAAAGCTTATCATGGCGTTGAAGATTTTTCTTACCAAGGGAATAAGGGTATATCCGGTAAGACTCTAGAGTTAATTCACTTTACCATGTCAAGTAATAATGTTTCTTATCTTGAAGCTTTAGGAATGCTCAAAACCCAGATAAAAGCGGGGGATTTAAAAAAGCTAATGTCGGGATACGAGAATGGTGATTCTGTATTAAAAGGAGCTTCTCTTCTAGGAAGATTTTCTTAGAATCATTTTTTACTTTGTAGAAAATTCTATATATTAGCTAAGTAAACCAATTAGACATGGATAAGAATATTTTCAAAGTAAAGGACAATCTCTATGTTCAGGGTAACAAGGTTATTAGCTATGTAACTGTTGTTGCTATTATAGAGGGAGATAGTATAATAGAGCTTGGTAAATTTTCAAGGACCACGACTAAGCATATCTCTAAGGTTGCTTTGTTAATGAACAAGAAAGTAGTTCCTACTACAGAAAAGAGAAAGGAGGATTTTTATAAGTTCCAGATGGGTGTTAAGACTTCTCATCATAATTGTATTGGCTTGAAAGCTTCAAACTTGATTTTGGAATCGATCGGAAAAGGTATTCCTTATGATGTCACACTTGCTACTTTGAAAGGAAAGATCACTAAGTGGGATTGGGAACTATTGAATAAGGAAGGTATTGATGAGAAGTTATTGAAAGGAGGTTCTTTATTAACTAGAGTAGGAATTTATGACTAAAGACGAAATCGGAGAGCTTATCAAAAAGATTGAGGAACGTATAGAGTTTCTTAAAACTGACAAGACCAAGTGGCATAGTGTGTGGGCTGGTCCAAAGGGTTATACTCCATACGATCATGGTCCTTACTTTCGTAAAGCCGAGACTAAAAAGTTAAAGGCTAAGTTGAATACTCTAAAAAAGAAATTGAGTAAATTGTAGTAAATCATTTTTTAGTAGATGAGGAATTTTCTATATTAGCTAAGTAACCAAATAACTTTATCATCATGGAAAAAGCAAATAAGTATTTACTTATCGTCGTTCAAATAGAAGGTGGGATGACATGCGCGGTACACACAAGTTTGAAAGATGCGAATGAATCATTCGATGAGAAATTAAAAAACGCTTCATATAATATTGGAGCGGCTATTTACGATTTGGAAGAATCAACCGAATTTGGAAGAGGTGATTACGGATTCTATGGTGAACCAATTAGAGAATGGGAAAATAGTGAGTTTTAGAAATCATTTTTTTCTTTGTAGAAAATTCCATATATTAGCTAAGTAAATCAAACAATATGGCAGACTTAAAATTTGTAGCTATAATTACAGGACCTGAAGAATATCTCGATGGAGGTGTAAAGGTTGAAGACTTCACTATCACATGGGATGATATAGTAGATGCTTGTGAGGATTTTGACGATGAAGGAACACCCCCAGAGGAATCAGTAGTCGAAGCTATCGGATATCTCAAGGAGGAGTATGCTGCTGAGTGGGGACAGAGATGGTGTAGTGTATCACTGCTCACTAACGAACAGTTCGAACTTGTTAAAAACCAAAAAAAATAAAATATGTCAAAAATTAAATTAACAAACCAAGAGGCTCTTGAAAAAATAGTATCGAAGGAAGAATTAAAAAGAGTACTTGAAGATTTATCTAATGCTGAGGAAGAGTACGGATGTTATTGGGTTGAATTGGATAGTGGATATGTAGCCACATTTGAAGAGGTTGACGATTCATTATTTGAATTCACTGGACAAGCAAAGAACTCTTAAGAAATCATTTTTTTAATTGAGAAGAATTTTCTATATTAGCTAAGTAAACCAATTAAACAAATAATATGTCAACAAGATCTAGAATCGCAATTGAAAAAGAAAACGGCAAAGTAGAATCAATCTATTGTCACTTCGACGGATATCCTTCATACAATGGAGTGATACTCAACACTCATTATAAAGACCGGGACAAGACCCAAAAATTAATTGACTTAGGAAGCATTAGTGTATTAGCTCCTATAGTTGATGCACCGGAAGGACACTCATTCGAAAACCGGGTCAAGGATGTGGTGGTAGCTTACGGAAGAGACAGAGGTGAAAAAGATGTCGCAAAAAGTTACCATAATTCGAAGGAAGATTTTTTTAATTCTGACATTGAAGAATGGGGATATATTTTAACCAAAGAGGGTGACTGGGAAGTCAAAAATGCCTACGCTGATGAGGACCGTGAAGGAGTGGAGAAACTTGAGCAAGTCCTGAGTGAATTGGCTTAGTGTTTAATTGGTTGAAACACGAAGAAGAGGGGTTCGAGTCTTAGGATTCGGCCCTTTTTTGTGTGCTAAGGTTTTTCAAGACCACCGTCGGATACTGTCTGAGGAACCTCAGGAACACCTAGAAAAAAAATTAAAAAAAAACTAATAAAATCTCAGAATCATTTTTTATATCAAATAGAAGTTTCTATATTAGCTAAGTAAACCAATTAAATATTTAAAAAAATGGCAAGAGACAAAAGCACAATTTCAGGAGGATTAGGAATCTCTGAAGAGTTTTTCATAGAAGCTCAAAAAATCGTAACTGATAATTACGAGAAGTACGACACAATCTCAGATGCTTTACAAGCTATCGGAGAAGAAGTTCGCATTGAGGCTTTGGGTGAATGTAACGAAGCATTATCCGATTACGAGCGTAAGCTATTATTAGCTGGCTTCTTAGGAGGTGCTAAAGGAACAGAAGCCAAGCTTTCAGGAGTCTTAAACGCTATGAAGCTTATGATGGCTTTGGACGGAGCTCCGGAAGAACTCAAGTCGGCTTTATTCAGTAAGATGCTGAGCGACTTCGGAATCGGAGAAAGAGGAAAAGATGAATCAGACGACGAATAACCAGAAGGGAGCAACTGCTCCCTTCCTTAACTTTGTATCAATCAATTAATCTATATAAAATGAACAAATGCAATCACTGTGATACCTTGCACGATAAAAAAGGTATGTATTGCTCTAAGAAGTGCACGGACGCAGCTTATCGAGCAAGAAAGAAAGCAGCAGCTGTCGTTCCTGTAACGTCTTCAACAACAGACCCTGATGAAGTGATCGAGAAGTTCACTAAAAGATTTGGGTTTCCTGTTAGGTTGTTCTGGAACAAAAGACTTGAAAGAGAAAACTCTTCATGTGCAAAAGCAGGAACTACCTTGGAGTTCGAACAAATTTCGAAGAAAGGCGGTAAAGTAATCTATCGAGTTAGAAGAGGTAAACGAAACTTCTTCACCTCAGATAAAGAACTAGCAGATTCTTAAGAGAGTATGTGAAAATGATAAAAAGCCCAGAGATAACTCTGGGTTTTTTTGTGTAATCATTTTTTATATTCTTAGAAAATTCTTATATTAGCTATGTTAACCAATTAAAACAAAAAGATATGTCGGAACAAAGAAAATTAGCAGCTGTAGCAATCAACAAAATGATAGCTGAATCGGGAAATAAGATCTTCATGGGAATGATACATCAGGTATATGGTCCTTTGAGAGGTCTTAATTATATTTTGACCAACCCTAATGTCGAAGAGATATTAGATTGTCTTGATGAACAAGCAGCAGGAGTAGAACTAGATGACCAGATGAAGTTAATCAAGAAGGTTGAAAAGGAAGAACCTAAAAATGTTATTGAAACAGGAATTAAGGTTTGGACAAAAACAGGAATGGCGGTTCAACTTATGATACTTCCTTATGAAATGGTTGAACAAGCTGAAAATCCTCCAACAGAAGTTAGCTCATTAAAGGAAGGAAGATCTGAAATTCTTAAAAATCTTGCTTTTACTGCTCCACTTCAAACAAAAGATCCTTTCTTTTTCCGAGTAGGTATAATTTAAAACCTTAAATTTAAAAAGAAAAGCCAGAGAAATCTGGCTTTTTTTGTGTGCGGAGATTTTTTCAGCAGCCGCGGATTATCTCCTGAGGAACCCCCGCATGATGGTATCCGGATTTTTTATATCTAGATTTTCTTAGAAATCATTTTTTATATTAAGTAGAAGTTTCTATATTTGTATTAACCAATAAAAATAAAAAGATATGAAATGTTTTGGAATAGCAGATGCACATGGAATCGAAAGCTTCTTTAAAGGTGAGCCAGATTCTCCTGAAAATTCTTCAAAAACTATGATCCTTCATATGAGAGCCGGAGCCAACAGACAAAGACATGCAATTGTCTATATCGTTGATATCTCTGAAAGCACAGCTCAGGATGTTGAGGATTTGTTAGAAGAAGGAGATTACATTGGAGCTTTAGTAAGATTAAAATTGTCGGTATTGGATTTACAATTAACCAACCTTCCTGGAGCGGAAAAGAGTTGGAGAATGATTCCAAACCCTGATTTAGACCCTTTCCATTCGTAAAAACAAAGCATTTACCGACATTTATAGATTATTCTAATGGTCGGGGATGCGAAATCGTTTTTTATATCGTACAGATCATCCTATATTTGTCCGATAACAAAAAACAATAATAATATGACAAATGGAAAAGAAAAAGGTGGAGCACCAAAAGGGAAACCTTACTACTATGGAGTCGCAGGAACAACCCGACCAATTAATCGCCCTAAGTAATCCTGTAACTTTTGCTCCGATCGGATCTAGTAATATTATGATTAGTTCAGGAGTATCAGCAAAAGAGGTTTACGATGTAATCTTCGGATTACTTGGGATCAAGAGATACCACCCGTATAAGATGGGTGATTTAATTGTACATTTCAGGGAAAGGAATATTAAGATCATGACTGTTGGAAATATAATGATGCCTCCTGGAGATATCGATTTTTCAATCAGTGATCAATTCACATCAGGATTTAGACAAAGATTTTTAGAGAACGTCCTATTTGAAAATGACACAGAGAAAAGAAATTTCGAAAGCATTTTAAAAATGATAGACGACGTGGCTACTATAGATCGTGTTTGTGTAGAGGCAGCAGATTCCTATAACGGAAAAGCTTTTCTCACTATATACGGAAGTGTGGGAGATTCACCTGAATCAATAAGAGTATTAACTCTTGATATACCTTGTTAACATCGGGATGTTAAAAAAGTTAGAAATAATTTTTTTAATATAGAAAAAGCGCATACATTTGCATTAACTATTAAACACATTAGATAAATGACTTGGGAACAGTGTAGGGATTACGGATTAATACAAATCGAACCTGGTAACAATACCGTTCGTTTGCATTATAGTCAATGGAGCACAATGATTGCTCAGAAGCCGGCTTTCCTTCATGTTGAATCTGCTTCTTGGCAAGGGAACAATCTCGTACTAAGAGGAAGGAATCAATATAATGAACCTATGGTTTATGTGATGACAGATTTCAATAGTTGCCAAAGAATAGTATAAATTTAAATTATCAAAAAATGATGAATCGAAAGATCACAGTCACACTGGAACAACCTATCAAATTATATTCAAGTTTGAAATTTGACGATAAGGGGATTACAAGTTTAAAACCAGGTGCAACAGTTACACTTGAAGAAACCGGAAAGATTCATACGAACTCTGAAGGTAAAGATTGTAAAGTCATGAGGCTTCGCAAAAACACTCGTAACTACTATGTAATAGACGAGATCTAATTTTTATAATCAGGAGACTGCCTTTTCCTGAATTTTTTACTGCCAAAACCCGGGATTAACCTCTCGGGTTTTTTTGTGGGATTTAAATCTGACTGTCGTAGATATTTTCTGGGGTACCCCCTGTAATTTTACCGTATATTTGCACTATAAAAAATAAACGGAATTTATGAAATGTATACAATGTGGAGCTGAGCATGAGAGAAAAGGTATGTATTGTTCAAAGAATTGTACTGATAAAGCATATAGAGAAAGAAAGAAAAACGCAATAGCAGTTCCAGAAGAAAAAGGAGAGAAGCTTAAATGGTGTAACTTCTGTGGTAAATCTATAGAACACTCGCCAAAGCTAGCATTTTGTAACGACGAACACGAGAAGGATTACTGGAGAACTATCAGAGACGGGGGAACTCTCAAGATTAGAGTCGATTCAAGAACAGAGATACAGACTAGGAAGTATTACAGAGTTCAAGAAATTGTAGAAGCTATGGTTAATAGAGGTAAGTACGGAGTAACATACTTTTGAAACCTTTACTTAGAGTTTTCTATAATAAAAAACCAAATCATGAAGAATAAATTTATCTGGATCCTAGCTATACTATGTGCAGTATCAATTCTACTAAGCTGTAAAACATCAAAGACTAACTGTGATGCTTATAGTGAGGTTCCCCAGAAGACATCCAGAGTCTAAAAAATAATTCCATTTTTTTTCTAAGAATCATTTTTTCTTTTAAATAGAATTTTCTACATTAGCTCTAACCAATTAAAACAAAGCAAAATGTCAGAAAAAGAAAAAAAAGAAGAGATCTACAATAAGATAGCACAACTAGCTAACATGGCAAGTATTCAAGGATTCGTAACTGAGGATATGGAATCTATCTTAGTTGCTGAGTCAATCAAAGTTATTTTGACCGCTGCTCAAGATGACAAACACCTAGAGTTATTACACCAACACATGAGCAACTTCTTAGATGAGGTTCAAGTCTTAATGGGTAAAAAGAACGTAAAAGAATTCTTACTTGAGAAAGAAAGATTTTGTAACTAATTTAATCATCAACCAATTAAAACTAGAAACCATGAATTGCACTAACTGCGGAACACCAAGACAAACTAAGACTGTTTTAACCTCATGTGAAATGACTGGAGCATTAATCACAGTCAACATGGGATACTGTCCATGTAAAGATAAGGATGATGACGATCTATCTGGAAGAATGATCGACAGAGGTGAAAGACCAACAATCACTGTTGACCCTCGAGATGCTAGTCCAGGATTACTTCGTAAAGTGAATGAGCTTAAGAAGCTTCAAAGAGTGAGTAAATTTATAGGAATCGACAGTTCTGTTGAGATTAGAGAGACAATACCTAATAGATCAGAGAGAGGTTGGTTCATATAGATACAAGACCTCATCAACAAAAAGAGACTTCGGTCTCTTTTTTTGTGGGCTAAGGTTTTTCTGGCGGCCCATCCAAACTTGCGGGGGTTCCTCAGCGCGGACAGGTATGAGCATACCCACTTTTTAGAAATTTCCAAGAAATCATTTTTTTTATTAAGTAGAAGTTTCTATATTTGTAGAGTACCAAAAGAGGGACAACAACCAAACAAAAAATATCTAGAAAATTCCACAAATCATTTTTTTTATCAAAGAGAATTTTCTATATTAGCTAAGTAAACCAATTAAATATCTATAATTATGTCAGAAACAGTAAAAAAGCCTATGTCTGAAGAAGCGAAAGCTAAAATTGCAGAAGGAGTTCGCCGTGCAGCTCTCGCAAAGAAGGGAATAATCTCAGCAGCTGCTGCATCGATTGAATCCCGTCTTCAAGTTGATCCCACAAAAATCTCTGAGCGAGATGGAATAGTTACTCTCAACGGGTATTTCAAACTCGAAAAGGGCGCATTCGAAGTTATCAAGCATAACATCGAGTATGGGGTCAACACAATGTTGATCGGGGCAACAGGAACTGGTAAGACCGAGGTTATCTCGAATGTCGCTCAGGCCTTCAACTTACCCCTTGTGATCTTCGATATGGGTACAATGACCGATCCGGTTATGGGTCTTGTCGGAACCCACGTTATCACAGTCGAGAATGGGGTAACAAAATCGGAGTTCAAACGCTCTCGCTTCTCTGAAGTCATTCAACAACCAGGGATCATCCTGTTGGACGAAATCTCCCGAGCTGGAGCGATGGCCAACAACTTGCTCTTCCCTTGTTTAGACTTCCGACGTGAGTTGCCTATGGAATATTCATTCCACGATCCCGCTCCTGTCAAAATTCACGAGCAATGTGTATTCTTCTCTACGGCTAACATGGGAAGTCAGTACACAGGAACTCACAAGCTTGACCGAGCATTGCTTGACCGATTCATGCTTATCGAAATGGATCCGATCAAGAAGCAAGATATTATGGACACTCTTTCTTCCGAGTTCCCTAAATTGCCGAAAACGAAAATCGAGAAACTTGTCTCAACGTTCATGAAGATCAACCAGGAACATGACGAGTTCAAAATCACCTTCAACCTTTCGCTTCGTCACCTTAAGACGATCACGAAGCTTGTCTCAAACGGTTTTGAAATCTACGATGGTTACTTCGTACTCTGCAAAGGACTTGGAGGCAAGGAAGGTCTACAAGGAATCAAATCGATCTTGGACTCAGCCAAGTAATTCTCCGCTCACCGTTCACCGAACCCCTGGAAATTAGTCCAGGGGTTTTTGATTTTTTTCAAGAATCATTTTTTTTATTAAATAGAATTTTCTATATTAGCTAAGTAAACCAATTAAACAAACAACATGAAAAAGAATTTCGGCAAATCTTGGAGTCCAGGTCACGTATGGAGCTCGGAATCTGGATGGGAGCGCTCACACTTCGGAGGATTTTCTCGACTAATATGGGACTACCCATATATCAAGATGGACTACGATGTTAAGATCGAGGCTGGAGAAGGTATTAGATCTTCGCATGGAGTCTACAACGCGGAGAAGCTTATCAAGATGTACCTATTGAAGGTTCAGGAGTTCAATTATGTTGATCTTCTTCGTCAGGAACAGATCGAAGAAAAATCTTTCTACGGTATTGGTAAGACTAAGAAGTATGACGTACTTCGATTAGATCACGTGGGAGTCTTCGATGCAATTCTATCACACGATAAAGAGCTTGCGCCTCTCTTCGAAAACTACAGAGAGGATATCTTAGCTAGCTATATCAAGATGGAAGTTCCTGAAGACGAAGAAGAAGGTGGTGGAGGCAAAGGAGAGAAAGGCGAAGAAGGCGAAGGTAAAGGAAAGGGTGAAGGCGACGGAGAGGGTGAAGGAGAAGGTAAAGGAAAGGGTAAAGGTAAAGGAGAGGGTGAAGGCGACGGAGATGGTGAAGGCGACGGAGATGGTGAAGGCGATAGTTCATCGTCAGGAAACTCTCCAGGAGAAACCTCAGGAAGTTCAGCCCTTAAGGACGCGGTCAACAAAATGAGTAAGTACGAACCTTACAAAGGGGGTAACCTAAGTAAGTTCGAAAAGAAAGCTAAGTTTACTCCTTTGCCCGATGCTGGAAAGAAGTCTAAGTACAAATTCACTAGCGAGGAAATCAAGAACGGTGAATTGCTTATCAAGATGTTGGATATCGACTTCGAGCCTAAGGACGATATAGTTAAGAGCTTAAGATTGGGTCGTCTTGACACCTCTAAGATTGCCGAGGTACCTGCAGGAAATTTATCCGTGTATCAACAAGTCCTAGAAGACCAAGACACTCAGCCATTCTCCGTTTGCATCTTAGCCGATATGTCTGGTAGTATGAATGGCGATCGAATTCAGATTCAGAAAAAAGTTCTAAATTCTCTGTACTTGTCGATGTCTCAGATCTTGCCTGCTGACAAGCTTTATATCTACGGACACTCTGGAGAATACGAGCCTAATATCTACACCTTCTATAGTCCGTATGATACAGACTATGAAACTAATATTCAGTCTTATGATCGTATCGATCTTTGCCAGAATTACGACGGACCAGTGATCGAGGAGGTACACAGAAAGATTAGATCGACAAATGAAGATAGAGTTATCTTTATCACTTTATCCGACGGCGAACCTTGTGGTAACGGATATGGTAGTTATGAAGATGTCGAGGACTTGAAAAAGGTATTAGAGAAATGTCGCCGAGATAGCTTTGTAACTTTAGGTATCGGTATTCAAACATCACACGTTAAGAACCTTTACACTTACAGTCAGGTCGTTTACGATCTAGCTGAAATGTCAAAGGACGTATCTAACATAATAAACAAAGTCGTTCGAGCAGAATTTAAGTAGGTTGGTTGGTTTACATGTTTAAGAGAAAGGAGACTTCTGTCTCCTTTTTTTGTGCGCGGAGGTTTTTCTTGCAGCCGCGGATATTTTGCTGAGGAACCCCCTCATGATATCCGTATATTGGGGTGAGGCCCTCCAGGAGGGGGCTTGCGTATACGTGCGTGCGAAGGGTTTTTTTCCATAAAAATCTACAAGAATCCTTTTTTTCTTTAGATAGTTTATTCTATATTAGCTCTATCAACCAATTAACACTTACAACTATGTCAGAGACAACAGCAAAATCATGGGTAAACCCACACAACGCAACAGCAGAACAACTAGCAGAACAACAAGTATTTGATACATTGCTATTGGCTAAATACAAGGCTGTAGAAGAGCTTAAATCAATCAATGCAGAGATTGATAGGATTGACACAGAAACAAGGCTTATAGCACAAGCTATGAGCCAGCCGTGGGATAATCAATCCTGGGCAGAACAAAGAGGTTAGTTACTCACGATTATATTTAAAAAAGCTTGGACTTGCTCCAGGCTTTTTTTGTTTACACCCTATCCGATCGCACTACGGACTGCGGACATGTCCGACCTGAGGAACCCCCGCAGTCTGGAAATGTTGCAGAATCTTTTTTAGAAAATTCCAAGAAATCATTTTTATTTTTGTAGAAGATTTCTTATATTAGCTATGTTAATCAATTAAACAAATAAAACTATGTCAGCTTTAAAACCAATTACACATGACGATCTTAAGAACAAACTCCGTTCAGGATCAGTTAAATTTTACTTCCGCAAAACTGGAGGTGATTTAAGAATCGCTTTAGGAACATTAGACCTAGACCGTATCCCAAATGCCAACCATCCAAAGGGTGGAAAAATATCGGAAGCACAGGTTGCTTATTACGATTTAGAAAAAGGGTCATGGAGGTCGGTTTCTAAAACCCAAGAGGTTTGGATTGATTAACAAAAACTCAAACAAAGGAAAGGAGCTTCGGCTCCTTTTTTTGTGGGCTAAGGTTTTCAGCGTATGAGTGGGAAGTGCAGCTGAGGAACCCCCGCGAGAATATGTGTTTTCTGGTGTTAACCTCGAATGAACTTTTTTAGAAAAATCTACATAATCATTTTTTATTTCAGACATCCTAACATATATTAGCATTATAACCAATTAAAACCCTAATATCATGAATCAGACAAAAACAACAACATCTCAAGAGCAACTTACTAAGAGCCCAGATTTAGTTATGAAGGAAAGAGCTCTTGACGAACTTATGGCTATCAATGAAGCCTTTGAAAAGCAACTTAGATCTGTCAACAAAGACATCGAAAAGTACAAGGCTTCAAAGGATCCTCAACCTTCATCTATCACTATTAACCCTTCTGGTATTGCAACTGCTTTGCAATCTTTAGAAAGAGAGTTAAATAAAGGTGTAGACTATCATCAACTTCCTTATCGACACTCTCACAATTGTATCTTCCCTAATGGAGAACAAGAAGTGAACAGAGTGTGGCACAGTTGCTTGTAAAAAGTAATACAAAAACAAAAAAGGTCTTTCGAGACCTTTTTTTGTGTGCTTAGCTTCCGGTTAGCAGATGCTAGACCAAACTGAGGAACCCCCTCATGATATTAGGACGGCCCAAAAATATTTGGAAAAATCTACAGAATCCTTTTTTTCTAGAAAGGACCTATTCTATATTAGCAATCCAAACAATTAAACATATGATGGATTTTTTAAGATCATTAACGAGAGAAGAGATAGAATTAGTGCATTGGTTAGGACAATGTACCCTCGGTAAGTGGGAAATTGGCAAGGATGGATTAGTTAATGTATCTGGCAGTTTCAATTGTAGCGGACAAAATCTTAAGGACTTTAAAGGAGTTAAGTTTGGTATAGTAACTCAAAATTTCGATTGTGACGATAACAATCTCACAAGTCTTGAAGGAGCACCAAGCTTGGTTGGGAATCATTTCGATTGTAGCAGTAACAAGCTTACAAGTCTTAAAGGAGCACCGAGGGAGGTTGGTGATGACTGTTGGATTTATTGTCAGGATAACAAGCTCACAAGTCTTGAAGGAATACCACAAGGGGTTAAGCATTTAATGTGTGGTGGTAATCCGATATCAGAAGATACACTAGGCCTCATTCATTACACTATGGTTGAACATAACGTTCCTTATGTAATTGCTTTAGGCATGGTTAAGAATAATATCGAAGAAGATGAATACATTAAACTTTCTAAAGGACTCATTAATAAGACTCTTAAGGGATCTTCCTTGTTAGGAAGATCTATGGATATTTAGAATTCATTTTTTTATTCAATTGGAATTTTCTATATTTGTTCTATGGAAAAAAAAGTAGCAGCACTCATATTCAAGACCAACGGAGAAATGGTTGATGTAGAGTATAACGATCCTATCAAGCTAGAAGAAATGCAACAAGCAGTAGGAGGATACATTGAACCAATTTATCTTCCAGAAGGAAAGGTAATGCTAGTTAATGAGGATGGTAAATGGCAAGGACAAGAACCAAACTTGAATGCAACTGCTTATCTTAAATCTTCAATGGATTACTTTAATGATGTCATTGTTGGTGATGCTCTTCTTTTAGATATGAAAGATTTCAAATAAATGGTTTACTGCTAAATTGAAAAAGACTCTTAGGGGTCTTTTTTTGTGGGTTAAAGTTTTTTTGCAGCAGCTGGTAAAATAGCTGGGGTTCCCCAGGATCAGAGAAGTTATTATTTTTTCAGAAATCTTTTTTTATTGGATGTAGACTTTTCTATATTAGCTGAACAATCAACTTTTAATAACTAAACCAAACAACTATGTCGCAATTAAGAGCACTCGATCAAATCAAAGATAACATTAGAGGAAGATGGTCTTTGAGCATCCAGTATGAAAAGATCCTATTCGAAGCGATAGACAAATGTAGAGAAATGGAGGTAGCAGATAATGACAGTGGATTAACTCCTGAGCAAAACAAGTTTATGTCTTCTTGTACTAATGCTTCGTTCAGTTTGAACAAAAAAGGACTTGTTAATGTTAATGGTAATTTTTCTTGTCGTGGGATGGGACTCTCTGATTTTAAGGGAATTAAATTTGGCATTGTTAAAGGGAGCTTTGATGTTAGTTCAAATAACTTTTCCTCTTTCGAAGGATTTCCTACAAAGATTGGAGCGAATCTAGATTTAAGAGGAAATAAATTTCAATCTTTAAAAGGATGCCCTGAATGTGGATACGGAAAATTTGGTAAGAATCCTTTAAGAGATGTAGATATTGTTGTTTCTACTGATCATCGATCCTTTGATTATTGTTCGGTTGTATCTGAATTAACATTATCATTCATCTACGGATTTATGATAGAGAAGAAGATTAGTTATTCTGAAGCTATCTCTTGTCTAGAACCTTATATCAAAAAAGGTATAGATGATAAGGTTTGGAAAAATATACTTAAATCATACACAAATTACTGTAGAGATAAATGGAAGGAAGATGATTGGTACAATCTAAACAAAGAAGACCTCAATCAAGAATTGGGTAAAGGCTCTAGGTTATTATATCGATCTGATGATTAAATTGATATTTAATTGAAAAGAAATTTCTATATTTATGGCTAGACAAAAAAGACATTATGAAAAGATACAATTTAGTTCTTAGCCTATTAGCAGTTGTAGGTGTTTCACTACTTCTTTCAGACTATTCAGTAGTTGTAGGAATTCTTAGCTTTGGTATAGCAATAGGATACAAAGAAATACTATAAACTGCTACAAACTTTTTAAAAACCCTAAGAGAAATCTTAGGGTTTTTTGTGTGCTAATGTTTTGCACAGACAGGTAAAATTCTGGAGGAACCCCCGCAGCATATCATACAGCATAAAAAATTATTTGGAAAAATCTACAGAATCATTTTTTTCTGGAAAGGTCCTGTTTTATATTAGCATTATAACCAAATACAATTATGGAAAATTTTAAAATTGAATTAGAATCATTCTCTGGAGAATATGGAACATGGTCTCAAGGAACAATTAAAATCAATGAAGGAGTAATAACTACTTCCTCTGGTGAAGGCGATTATACTTCTGAATACTTACAGAAGCTTAAAAGTTTATTTGGTGAAGGTCCATACACGAGAGAGGATTTAGAGGATGATAGGATACAGCAATATTTGTCTATGTGGTATGAAGAGGATGCTAGAACTGAAGGTGGAGTGACAATAACAGTAACCAATTAAATAAACATATGAAAGAAAAAGAATTAGTTAAAATTGATTATAATTATTACTATCCAGAAGATTGCAACGAGGGAGGATATGGAAGTATAGTTATAGATCCAGATAATCCTTCAACTTGGGCTATTGTAAAAGGATGGGAATATAACAATATCGAGGATTACTATATCACTGCGATGATTAAATTGTTAGGTCCTGGACCTTATGATATATCAGATCTTGTAAGCGATGAAGTGGAAGAGCTTTTAAGTGAGATTTATAGCGATGATGTACACACTTTACATTGTAGAATAACTGCAAATGCTACCTGGATAAAATTATCCGAAATAAAGCAAGATGATATAGTATCAACTAGCTTACCCGAGGAATTAAAAGTCACAGGTGTTTCTGATCTTACCATTTTAATTAAGCTAGCTGAAATAAACGAGGGAGATGAGGTAAAGGAGAAGAGGAAGAAGAAGAAGGAGGAAAAGGATAAGAAGTTAGCAGAGGATGGTTTTAAATATTGTCCTGATTGCGGAAATGTAATGAGTAAGGTTTGTATGTGTAAACTCTAAGGAATCATTTTTTACTTAATAGAATTTTCTATACATTAGCTTGATAAAATAAAAGATATGGGAGCTACACTAGTTAAAGATACGGAAAGAACAAGCTGTCCTGATTGCAGTGCAGCTCCAGGAAGATATCACATGAAAGGATGTGACATTGAAAGATGTACAGAATGTGAATCCCAAAGATTATCTTGTGGTTGTACAGACCACGGAGATTATCAAAGAGAGAA